>OIWU01000161.1_pt1 | contig 93568 bp, 92 predicted proteins | sample 1587711 | NCBI WGS metagenome assembly OIWU01 (sample SAMEA3888909, study PRJEB22519) | human gut metagenome | biome: human gut; feature: human-associated habitat; material: faeces | place: Denmark | collected 2010 | reverse complement strand
GCATCACCGGCTACTACCGCCCGGTGCAGAACTGGAACGACGGCAAGAGTCAGGAGTATCAGGACAGAAAAACCTATCAGGTGAGCGGTGCGGCGCAGCCCCATGCAGCCGCTCCGGCGAAAGAAGTGAGAGAGACCGCGCCCGTTTCGGGGAAAGCAGACCGTTACACGCTCTTCGTCACGGCCACCTGCCCCAACTGCCGGGCGGTGAAGCCGCTGCTGCAAAAGGCGGGCGTTCCCTATGAGGAAAAGGATGCCGCACAGTATGCGGAGGAGGCAAAGGCACTTGGCCTGCGGCAGGCCCCCACGCTGGTGGCTTGGGGAGAGGAACCCACTCTCTATGTGGGCGCAGCCCAGATCAAGGCGTTCCTCCGGGAGTATGCCCAATGATCGAGCTTGCTGTGATCGGCGGCGGTCCCGCCGGACTGACGGCCGCCCTGTATGCCGCACGGGCGGGACGCTCCGTTGCCGTATTCGAGGGCAGCGGCTTCGGCGGGCAGATCACCCTCTCGCCGCTGGTGGAGAATTATCCAGGCCTTGGCGCGGTCAGCGGCATGGAACTGGGGGACCGGATGTATGCCCAGGCGGAAGCGGCCGGGGCGGAGCTGACCTTCAGCGGGGTACAGAGGATCGAACGAAACACGGACGGCACGTTCTTTCTGGAAACGGAGGACGGGCCTGTGTCGGCCCGGGCGGTGATCTATGCCGCTGGGGCAAAGCCCCGGACGCTGGGTCTGCCCGGTGAAGAAGAACTGGTGGGCCGCGGCGTCAGCTATTGCGCCCTGTGCGATGGCCCGTTCTTTGACGGACAGGACGTAGCAGTGGCCGGCGGCGGCAACACCGCCTTTGAGGATGCTCTGTTTCTGGCCGGACGCTGCCGCAGCGTGACGCTGATCCAACGGAGAAAAACCTTCCGGGCGGAGCAGGCACTGGTGGAGCAGGCGGCCCAACGGAAAAATCTTACCATCCTGACGGATACGGTCATCACCGATCTCCACGCCGATAACGGAGAACTGGAACACCTTTTGTTGAAAAATGCCGACGGACGGGAGACGCGGCTCCCGGTCAGCGGGCTGTTCGTGGCCTTTGGCCGCGTTCCCGATACGGAAATGGCCGCGGCACTGGCGGAACGGGATCAAGAGGGGTATCTCCTGACCAATGACCGGATGGAAACGGCCGCACCGGGCTTTTTTGCGGCAGGCGACTGTCGGCACAAGCAGGTACGGCAGCTGACCACGGCGGTTTCGGACGGCACCTTGGCTGCGGTCTCCGCCTGCCGGTGGCTGGCGGAACAGTGACGCGCACCGGATCATCCCAACAATCAAAGCAAAGAGAGGATACGCTTATGAACGATGAACGCTACTCCATTATTTATTCCAGCAGAACGGGAAATACCAGACTGCTGGCTGAGGCAATCCGGGAGAGCCTTCCGGCGGACCTGTGCAATCATTTCGGCACGGACGAAGCCGGTGCGGTCGAATCCGAAAAGCTGTATGTTGGCTTCTGGACGGATAAGGGGACTGCGGATGAAGCGGCGCTTGCGCTTTTGAAGCGCCTGAAAAACAAGAAGATTTTCCTGTTCGGTACGGCGGGCTTCGGCGAAAGCGAGGCGTATTTTCAAAAGGTGCTGGATCGGGTAAAGGAGAGCATCGACGAGAGCAATTCGATCATCGGCACTTATATGTGCCAGGGCAAAATGCCCATGGCGGTCCGGGAGCGGTATGAAAAAATGAAGCAGCAGCCCAACCCGGCTCCCAATCTGGACGGACTGATCCGGAACTTTGACCGCGCCCTCGCCCATCCGGATGACCATGACCTTGAAGAATTGAAACAGGCTGTGCGGAGAGGGGAGGACAGTTGATATGAGATGGTTCTATGAGCTTGCGTGGCTGTGGAAGGGGCTGGGGATCTCCCTGCTGGCAGCCGCAGCCTGTATGGTGTGTGTCTGGCTGGTGTGCAGAGCCACCGGAAAGCGGCTTCGGACCGGCATCGCGGTTTTGGCCGCTGCCGCGGGCTTTGCGGCCGCCGTTGTGGCGATCCTCCTCCTCGCCCAGACTCCAACCCCGATTTAAAAGAAACGCCGCCCTTCAGCGCAAGCTGAGGGGCGGTTGTTTTATCTGTGATTTGATTGTAAAAATGCGCTTTTTCGTGAGATGAAATGTCAAACCTTGTTACGTCCAAAACCGCTGAACCAGTATAATTATAGGATTTCAGAAAATGCAGAAATATCAACGGTTTGCTGGTGTCAGCAGTAGTTACAGTAAATATGCCAAAAAGTAAATGACTATGGCAGCAGCACAGGCGAGGAGCAGTATTGCCACAGGAAAGCAAACTGTGCGGCGAGGTTGTCGAGCAGCATCAGAGTGGTCGGAAACGGTTGGCATGGCTGCGGGTTTCACACGATGCGCCGATTTTTTGACGGCGAGATGGTCTTCTTGGTATCTGCGAAGTTGCGTGAGCGGGTCGCGCCCAGACATAATGTCGTCATAAAAGCTGTTTGTGTCCTGAATGTCACGTTCTTCACAGAGTTGCAATTGTCCTGAATCGTGTGCGAGTTGATTGCGTACCCACCGAAGGTGTTTTAGCATCCTGTATGCCTGCTCCCACGAAGGAATTGCAAGCCGCTCCTGATAAGACGCCCGTTCCATATCCTCAATGTACTGGCTGACTCCATTCCGGCAGCCGTATATATCCGAGCATAGGCGGTCTAAACGTTTATAGGCTTCAAAGAATTCGTTGTCTATCGCCTGCATGAAAACACCTCTCTTTGTGCCTATGTGGATATGAAAATAGAGTATCCATGACTGACTGTGACATGAATACTCTATTTTGGTCCGAGTGGCGGGAGTCGAACCCACGGCCTCATGGACCCGAACCATGCGCGCTACCAACTGCGCTACACCCGGATACAGCTTTACCATTATACGGTATCCGGTTCGGGATGTCAAGGCATATTGCGGAAAATCCCCGCATAGAGTTGAAAGAATTCAACGATGGGGGGCAGGAAGGATGACGGCAAGGCGGTCAGGGCGGCGGACAGCCGCATCGGTTGGCAGAAAAAGAACGGTGGCGCGTCAGGTGGGACGCCGTCAGTCCGGAAAAACGGACGCCCTGTCGGCGGCGGAGCGTTTGCGGCTCATCCGTCTGGTGACCTGCGGCGGCATTTTCGTGCTGCTGGTGGCGGCGAAGCTGCTGCTGCCGGGAAGGATGGCGGGCGTCAGCCAAAAGCTGTCGGAAGCCATGACCCGGAGCGTCGATGTGCAGGCGGTATTTTCCGCTGTGGGCGGGCTGTTTACCAAGGATGGGACCCCGGCGGAGGCGGCGGACGAGGTGTACCGGGCCGTGTTCCATCCGGAGGGCGCGGAGACCCGGCAGACCGCCGCCCGGACAGCGGACGGCGCGGCACTGACGGAGCTGCGGAACTGGCGGGATGCAGAGCCGTTGAACACGATCCCGCCTGCGGGAGAGGACCCGGCTCCGGAGGAGCTGGAGACGATGGACCTTGTGCTCTATTCCGACGAGGATTTGCCGGAAAACGTCAGTATGCGGCAGGCAATTTTGGGCTTCGATCACGAGACACCGGTAAAGGGCGTGCTGTCCTCAAATTTCGGCTACCGGGATCACCCCTTGGAGGGGACGGAGCGGTTTCACTACGGCGTGGATCTGGCAGCGGATACCGGTACGGCCATCGCCTGCTTTGCCGATGGCACCGTTACGGCGGTAGGGGAGAGCAGCAGCTACGGAAAATACTGCACCGTCACCCACGCTAACGGCTGCGCCACCCTGTACGCCCACTGCGGACGGATCTCCGTGTCCTCCGGCGCGGCGGTAAAAAAGGGAGAGAAGCTGGGGGAGGTAGGAGAGACCGGCATGGCCACCGGGCCGCATCTGCATTTCGAACTGCAAAAGGACGGGGTCTACCTGAACCCGATCTATTATGTGGAAACCGCCTGAGTGTACCGTCTCCGGCGGCTTTTTTCTGCTGGTGGGATGGTTCGCCCTCTGCTGCGGTTGGCAGACGGCCCTGACGGTGCTGGGGGCGGCAGCGTGGCACGAGTTCGGGCATCTGCTGGCTTTAAGGCTCTGCGGCGGGGAGGCCCGGCGGCTGCGGGTCGGCATGTTGGGAGCGGTGATCGAGGTCCGGGGGGCCATGGGCTACGGGCAGGAGTTGGCATCGGCTCTGGCGGGGCCGTTGGCGAATCTGCTGGCGGCGGCGGTCCTCGGCAGGATAGGGTGCACCACGGCGGCGGGGGCCAATGGGGTGCTGTGCGCCTTCAATCTGCTGCCTGTCCGCCCGCTGGACGGCGGACGGGCGCTGTATCTCCTGCTGGCATGGCTGGCCGGTCCCGGAACGGCGGAGTGGGGCTGCCGGTGGGTGGGCATTTCCACGGCGCTGGCAGCGGCGTCCGGGACGGCGTGGCTGGTGTGGCGCACGGGGGGAAGCCTCTGGCTGCTCCCTGCCATAGTGGGGCTGCTGATGGCCGGGGCAGGCTGGCGGGATGACCGGTAAGGAGGAGCCGTTGGTCACATTTTGCGGTTTAACTTGAAAATTTACAGATTCTTAACTATAATAAAGACACCATACCGTCAGCGGACACGTTTACCCCGGAGCTGACGGTGAGAAAGCACGAGGAATGGCTATGCGACCAGACGGAACGAGAGTACGGGATCTGACTGCCATCATGCAGGCGCTTCCCTATGTCATGCCAAAGCGGTATGACGCCCAGAACTGGGCGGAAGAAAATCTGGATGAGGACGCGATCCGGGACTATATCCGGGCAAAGCGGCGGGAGGGGCGGTCCGTGACCCACATGAGCCTGCTGGTGTCCGCCTATTACCGCGCAGTGCTGAAAAATCCAAAGATCAACTATTTCGTGATGAACCGGCGGATCTATAAGCGGAACCACTTCTGCTTCAGCTTTGTGATCCTGAAGACCCGGGCGGACGGCACGCCGGACGAGACCTCTCTGAAGGTGTATCTGGAACCGGAGGACACGGTGTTCACCGTGACGGAGAAGATCCGCTCCACCATCGAGAAGAACCAGAACGTCCGGCACAATAACGATACAGACCGGTTTGCGAAATTCGCCTTCGGCGTGCCAGGTCTGGCCCGGGCGGTTTTTGGTCTGGCGGTCTTTTTAGACCGGCATAATTTGCTGCCCAGGTCTATCATTGAACTGAGTCCTTTCCACACCAGCCTGTTCGTGACGAATCTGGCCTCCATCAACACGCCCTGCATTTTCCACCACTGCTATGAGTTCGGCACCACCAGCGTGTTCGTCTGCATGGGGCGGCCCGTCCCCGACCCGCTGGCGCCGGAGGGCGTCCGGAAGAAGATCATGCCTATGAGCGTTGTCATGGACGAGCGGATCGCCACCGGCATTGAGTATTCCCGCTTTTTCGCGGAGTTGTTCCGAAATCTCAAGCACCCGGAAAGTCTGGAAGAGCCCTTCAACAGTGTGTTGGCGGAAAAAGCGGCGGTAAAGTGAGGGAGCACATACAGTGAACAAAAGAACGAAAACCGCTCTGCGGCGGTGGTGCCTTTACGGGTGGACGTTTGCAAAATGGACCATGGCTGCGTCCGCCATCGGCGTGGTCTGCGGATTGATCGGGACCATGTTCCACTTCGGCGTCCATGAGGTAACGGCTTTCCGGGGAACGCACCCCTGGGTGCTGTATCTCCTGCCGTTGGCGGGCTTTGTGATCGTGAGCTTTTACAAGCTGACGGAGACGGACGGCTTGGGTACCGACGATATCATCGACGCGGTCCATGCGGGAAAGCGGCTGCCTATTTTGCTGCTGCCGGCTATCTTTTTCGGTACGGTCCTGACCCACCTGTGCGGCGGCAGCGCGGGACGGGAGGGCGCAGCCCTTCAGATGGGCGGCACCATCGGTCAGTGTATGGGCCGCACCTTCCGGCTGGATGACCGGGATCTCCGGGTGGCTACGCTGGCGGGCATGGCGGCGTTTTTCTCCGCCCTGTTCGGAACGCCGCTGGCGGCCACGGTGTTTGCCATCATGGTCATCAGCATCGGCGTGCTCTACCATGTGGCGCTGTATCCCAGCCTGCTGGCGGCGCTGGTGGCCTACGGCGTGTCCGTCCGTCTGGGGGTGGAGCCTACCCGCTTCACCGTGGCGGTGCCGGATCAGTCGGTAGGGATGTTCGTCCGGGTGGCGGCGCTGGGTGTGCTGTGCGCGCTGGTGTCCATCCTGTTCTGCAAACTGATGCACGGCGCGGGACACCTGATGAAGCGGATCAAAAACCCGTGGCTGCGGGTGATCTGCGGTGGCTTCGCCGTCATCGCCCTGACGTGGGTATTCGGTACGGACTATAACGGCGCGGGCATGGACATCGTGACCCGGGCCATTGAGCAGGAGACCGTGGCGGTGCCCTGGGCCTTCCTGCTGAAGCTGGTTTTCACGGCGGTCACGCTGGCAGCGGGCTTCAAGGGCGGCGAGGTGGTACCCTCCTTCTTCGTGGGCGCGACCTTCGGCTGCGCGGTGTCCCCGCTGCTGGGTCTGCCGGTGGGCTTCGGCGCCGCGGTAGGTCTGGCCGCTGTTTTCTGCGGCGTGACCAACTGCCCGGTGGCGTCCACGCTGCTGGCGGTGGAGCTGTTCGGCGCGGAGGGGATGCTGTATTTTGCCTTGGCCTGCTGCCTGAGCTATATGCTCTCCGGGTATCAGGGGCTGTATTCCAGCCAGACCATCCTCTATTCCAAGCTGAAGGCCCAGTTCATCAACGTCCATACCAACGCCTACCACGCCGGCGAGAAAACCGAATAAAACAAGTACCTCCCACGGTTTCCCCATAAATGAAGGGACACCGTGGGAGGTTTTTTGCATGATGGAAGAACAACGGCCCGCCCGCAAATGCGGACTGAAACGGCCCCGTTCCTCATAGGATAGAGGAAGGGGGTGGTGGAATGACAAAGGAGGACTTTGATCCGCTGGCCTTTACCACAGCGGTGAACACCCTTGCCGTTGCCATCGCCCAGAATCTGAGCGAGGATGAGCTGGCGCTGCTGACGGCGGTGCTGGTCCAACTCACCGGCACGCTGACCACCATCACTGTCCAGCAGACCTTGTATGGAAAGCAGAAGGATGGCCAGACCTCGTAAGGTCTGGCCATCCTTGTGTTGCATAGTGTGTGATATAAAACTGCTTTACAGGCAAAGTTTATTTCCCAAGCAGGCGGCGGGCCGTGTCCACATTGACCTGTTCGATTTGCCGCAGCTTCTGCACGGCAGCAGCCTGTTCCTCCGGGGAGATAGGGGAGCTGACCATGCGGTCGATCATGGCCTTGAGGGCATCCGCCGTCAGAGCGTCCAGATCCAGGAAGTTCTCCTGACCGATATACCGCAGGAAAGCGGAGACCTTGGGGTCATACACCACGCCCGCCAGAGGGATGCCCTGTCCGGCGGCGAAGATCAGCGCGTGGAGCCGCATGGACACCACGGCCTGCATCCGGGAAAGCGCGCCGATGATGGTCCCGGCGCTGCCCGCATCATCCAGAAAATAGTGGGGGATGTCCAGACCCGCCGCAGCCAGCCGGCCGGCAACCGGGTCCAGATGCTTTTCCACGGCGGCGAACACCGGCGTCAGACCGTAGGTCTCGTAGGCGTATTTCGCCGCCTGCGCGAACAGGGGGGCCTTGTCCTCAAAGCCCTTCCAATTCCGCAGAGCGAAGCACAGATACTTCCCGTGAGGTGGGATGCCCGCCCGCAGCAGAACGCTGTCAATCTCATCCTCGCTGGCGGCGGGGAGGGTCAGGGCCGGGTCCGCCGTCAGGAGAATCTCCGGTTTCATCACGCCCATGGACTGCAATTCCTTCAGGGAGTCCGGCTCCCGGAGGGTGATGACGTCCACGCTGGCGTTTAGCACGCTGGCCGCCAGCTTCCGGTGCTGTTCCCGGAGAACGGGACCGATGCCGCAGCCGTACATCTGCACCTTGCAGCCGGCTTTGTGAGCAGCCTGAATGTTATGGAGATAGAACCACAGGGACCGGCGGGAGGTGACGTCCTGAATGAGGCTGCCGCCGCCGTTGATATACAGCCCCGCGTGGCGCATGGCCTTTTTCCAGGTGCCCACGTCCATCCGACCCGCCGTCCGCACCCGGTAGGTCAGGCGGGTGGCCTTGGGGTCCTTGGTGAGAACGGTAATAGGCATGTCCGGATCAATGGAGCGCATCTCCTGCAAAATGGCCTCCAAAATGGCGTCGTCGCCGGCGTTGCCCCGGCCGTAAGCACCGCAGATCACCACGCCGTCCCGGTCCCGTTTGGGACGATTGTGGCGGCGGATGATCTCCTCATAAATATGGAGCTGGGTGTCCACGGTGCTTTGGATGGAGAACTTGGCGGAGGCTTTTTCATAGAGCTTCTCGCCCATCTCCCGCCGCAGAGCGTCATCATTGCCCAGCGCAGCCAGATAGCGCCCCAACGTCTGCCAGTCGCCGGGGGTAAAGAGGTATCCGTTTACATCCTGATCGATGAGATAGGGGATGCCGCCCACGGCGGTGGCCACCGTGGCCAGATGGAACCGGGCGCCCTCCGTCAGGGCGTAGGGGAAGGTCTCGGAGAGGGAGGTCAGGGCGTTGACATCCAGCGCGGAATAGAACCGATCCATACCGCCGCTGATCCAGCCGGCGAAGGTGACCTCCTTTTCCACGCCCAGTTCCTTTGCCAGATCCTCCAGCTTCTGCCGCTCCTCGCCGTCCCCGGCGATGACCAGCCGCAGCCGGGGGCAGGACTTGTGTCCTTCCGCAAAGCCCCGGATCAGGGTGGACATATCCTTGACGGGGTTCAGCCGGGCGGCGATGCCCACCACCACGCTGTTTTCCTCCACGTCGGCCCCCAGTCCCCGGAGATAGGCCAGCCGGTCCCCCTGAGACGGCGCAGGGGTGAAGTCGATGCCGTTGTAGATGGCGTAGAACCGGTCGGGGGGGAAGCCCCGATCAATGAGCAGGTCCACCATGGCGTCGGACACACCGATGCGGTAGTCCAGATGCCGGAGCGCCCAGGCATTGATGGCCCCGAAGGTGAGCCGGGCGAAGGGGCGGCCCATGTAGTCCAGCTTGTAGTCACTGTGGACGGTGGACACCACAGGCAGGCCTGTGGGCTTCCGCAGCAGTGCACCGATCATGTTGGCCCGGCTGCCGTGGCAGTGGATCAGCTGATACCCTCCCTCCCGGATATAGTCCGCCAGCTCCCGCCGCAGATGGGGAATGTTGTTCCCGCCGCAGATCATGGTGGGGATCCCCATGGCCCGGGCCTCATCGGCAAAGGGGCCGTCCCGGAAGCAGACCAGCTGGGCGGTGATGGTTTTGTTCAGATTTTGCAGCAGACTCAGCACATGGGTCTTGGCCCCGCCGGAATCGCCGCCGCTGATGAGATGGATGACCTTCATAAAAGCGCCTCCAAAAAAATCCTTGTGAAATAGCGGAAAATATTATACAATAGAGAACGCGAAATGTCTACCAAGGAAAAATCGGGCCAAGCCCGTTACGGAGGAAATCATGGAACAGAAAGCAAAACGCATCGGAAAGCTGAATATCATCGACCTCATCGCCATTGTGCTGATCGTGGCGGTGCTGGCGCTGGCGGCCTGGAAATTTATCGGAAAAAACGGGGACAGCATCAGCTATGACCGGCCCCAGACAAAAGTCACCTATCAGGTGAAGGTGGAGGGCGTGGCCCCGGAGCTGTACGACAACTGCCTCAAGCACCTGCCCTCTCCGCTGATGGCATCCGGCGCGCTGGTGGGCGGCCAGATTGAGGCCGTGGAGAAGGAGACCTATCAGGTGCTGGACGCCAACGGGAACTGGGTCACGGACCCGGACCATGTGACGTTGATCTTCACCGTGACCACCACCACCCCTACCGCCGAGGTCATGACCACCAAGGTGGGCGATCAGGAGGTCCGCATCGGCAAGACCGATTATATCCTCAAGAGCGAGTATATCGAATTTTCTGACGGTACCATTACCAATGTCATCTGGGGCGACTGACGGCCCTTTCCGAAGGGCACACGGCTTCCAGTCCGTGTGCCTTTTTGTTCGACAAGTCATTTACCCAACGGAAATATGAATCAAAAGGAGAATTTCAGCTATGTATTGCACGAAGAAAATCACATCTGATCTGATTTGGCTGGGCGGCTCGGACCGCCGGCTGGCCCTGTTTGAAAATGTATATCCCATCCCCCGGGGCGTCTCCTACAACGCCTATCTGATCCAGGATGAAAAGACGGCCCTGCTGGATACGGTGGATCAGGCCATCGCGGAGCGGTTCTTTGAGAATCTGGAACACGCCCTGCAGGGCAAGCCTCTGAATTATGTGATCGTCAACCACATGGAGCCGGATCACGCCGCCACGCTGGGAACGGTCCTGAGCCGCTACCCGGAGGCCACCGTCATCGGCAACGCCAAGACCCTGCCCATGATCAAGCAGTTCTTCCCCATGGAGGTGGAGGGCCGCTTCCAGGCGGTGAAGGAGGGGGATACCCTGTCCCTGGGCCGCCACGAGCTGACCTTTGTCATGGCCCCGCTGGTCCACTGGCCGGAGGTCATGATGACCTATGATACCACGGAGAAGGCCCTGTTCAGCGCCGACGCCTTCGGCACCTTCGGCGCTATGGACGGCAACATCTTCGCCGACGAGGTGAATTTCGAGCAGGAGTGGCTGGATGACGCCCGTCGGTATTACACCAACATCGTGGGCAAATACGGCACGCCGGTGCAGAACGTGCTGAAAAAGGCGGCAGGACTGGATATTCAGTACCTCTGCCCCCTCCACGGTCCCATCTGGCGGGAGAACATCGGCTGGTTCCTGGAAAAGTATAAGCGCTGGAGCACCTACACGCCGGAGGCGTGGACAGCCGCTATTTTCTGCGGCTCCATCTACGGCCACACGGAAAACGCCTGCGAGATCCTGGCCTCCCGTCTGGCGGAAAAGGGCGTGCGGCACGTGCGGATCTTCGACGTGTCCCACACCGACGTATCCGAGCAGGTCAGCGCCGCGTTCCAGTGCAGCCATCTGGTGTTTGCCAGCGCCACCTACAACGGCGGCATCTACACCCCCATGGAGACGCTGCTGCTGGAACTGAAGGCCCACGCACTCCAGAACCGCACCGTGGCCCTCATTGAAAACGGCAGCTGGGGCCCTGCCGCCGCCCGGCTCATGGCCAAGCACCTGGAGGAGATGAAGGGCATGGAGCAGATCGCACCGCCCATCACCATCCGTTCCGCCGTGAAGGAGGAGCAGTACCGGAAGCTGGAGGATCTGGCCGACCTGATTGCCGCTGACATCGCAGCCGAAGAATAAGCGAAACCCCCGTCTCCGCTTCTCGCGGAGACGGGGGTTCATTTTGGAATGAGGACAACAAGCAGTCCCGCGGCATTTTTGCCGCGGGACTGGTTTTGCGTATTTACAGCAGGATGATCCCGGCTTCCTCACATTGTTTCATGGTCTCGGCGTCCCAGATGCTGGCCTGAACCTCGCCGATGTGGCAGTTGCCGATCATCAGCATGCAGAGGCGGCTCTGGCCGATGCCGCCGCCGATGGTCTGGGGCAGCTCGCCGTTCAGCAGCATCTTGTGGAAGGGCAGCTCCGCCCGTTCCTCGCACCCGGCCAGCTTCAGCTGGCGGGCCATGGATTCCTCATCCACCCGGATGCCCATGGAGGAGATCTCAAAGGACCGCTCCAGAATGGGGTTCCACATGAGAATGTCGCCGTTGAGGGCCCAGTCGTCATAGTCAGGGGCACGGCCGTCATGCTTTTCGCCGGATCTCAGCTTGCCGCCGATCTGCATGAGGAACACGGTGTGGTGCTCGGCGCAGATGGCATGCTCCCGCTCCTTGGGGGTCTTGTCCGGCCAGCGGTCCTCCAGCTCCTGGGTGGTGACGAAGTACACCTCCCGGTCCAGCTTGACCCGCAGGCTGGGGAAGGCCACGTTCAATGCGTCGCTGGTTTCGCACACGGCGGCAACGATGGCCCGGACGGTGGCCTTCAGATACGCCTCGTTCCGGTCCTCCCGGGAGATGATCTTCTCCCAGTCCCACTGGTCCACATAGACGGAGTGGATGTTGTCCAGATCCTCCTCATCCCGGCGGATGGCATTCATATCGGTGTACAGGCCCTTGCCCTCGTGGAAGCCGTAGCGCTTCAGGGCCAGACGCTTCCACTTGGCCAGAGAGTGGACCACCTCGGCGTCCTTGCCCCCGACGCCGGGGATGTCGAACCGGACGGGACGCTCCGTGCCGTTCAGGTTGTCATTCAGACCGGAATCGGAAGTGACAAACAGGGGAGCGGACACCCGGCGCAGGTTCAGCGCGTTGGAAAGATTGGTCTGAAAGGATTCTTTGATAAAGGCGATGGCCCGCTGCAGCTCGTAGTTGGGCAGGGGGGCCTTGTAGCCCTGGGGGATCACAAGATTGCTCATAGAAAGGCTCCTTCTTTCTCGATTAGTTCAGCTTGTCCAGACCCAGACGCAGACGGCGCAGGGTCTCATCCTTGCCCAGCAGGTGGCAGATCTCCACGGCGCCGCCGGGCGTCACCAGCTTGCCGGCCGCGGCAATGCGGACGGGCCACATCAGCGTGGCGTTCTTGACCTCCAGCTTGGCAGCCAGATCAATGAGGGTATCGTGGATCGCGTCCACAGTCCAGTCGGAAACGGCTTCCAGAGCGGGGATGGCGGCCTCCAGCATAGCCTTGGAGACCTCGGCGTTGGTCTTGGACTTCTTGTTGGTGAAGAACTCCACGTCATAATCGGGCAATGCGTCGAAGAAATCGACCTTTTCGGGAATGTCCGTTAGCTTTTCGCACCGGGCCTGCAGCAGCGCGGCGATCCCGGCGGCGTCGATAGCGGAGTTCTTCACCGCCTGACGGATGTAAGGCTCTGCAACCTCTGCAAAGGCGGCAGGCTCCATGGCCCGGAGATAGGTGGCGTTGAAATAGGTCAGCTTCTCGATGTCGAAAATAGCGGGGGACTTGGAGATACCGGCGATGTCGAACACCTTCACCAGCTCGTCCAGAGAGAAGATCTCCTGCTCGGCGTATTCGCCCTTGGGCGCCCAGCCCAGCAGCGCCACATAGTTCAGAATGGCGTCCGTCAGGAAGCCCTGGGCCTTCAGATCCTCGTAGGAGGGATCGCCGTGGCGCTTGGACATCTTGTTGTGCTGGTCCCGCATGACGGGAGAGCAGTGGACGTAGGTGGGGACCTCCCAGCCGAAGGCCTCGTACAGCAGATTGTACTTGGGCGCGGAGGACAGGTACTCGCTGCCCCGGACCACGTGGGTGATGCCCATGAGGTGATCGTCCACCACGTTGGCGAAGTTGTAGGTGGGCAGACCGTCCCGCTTCAGCAGCACCTGATCGTCCAGGGTCTTGTTCTCCACGGTGATGTCACCGAAGGACACATCATGGAAAGTGGTGGTGCCCTCGTGGGGGATCCGCTGACGGATCACGTAGGGCTTACCGGCAGCCAGATTGGCGGCCACTTCTTCCTCGCTCAGATTCCGGCAGGGATCGTCCGCCCGGTCAAACTCGCCGGAGTCCTCCTCGGATTCCGCCTTCTCGCAGAAGCAGTAGTAGGCTGCGCCCTTTTCCACCAGGAGCTGGGCGTAGGGCAGATACAGGTCCCGGCGCTGGGACTGGATATAGGGGCCGGTGGGGCCGCCCACGTCCGGGCCTTCATCGTGATCCAGATGGCACTCCTTCATGGTGCGGTAGATCACGTCCGTAGCGCCCTCCACCAGACGGCCCTGATCCGTATCCTCGATCCGGAGAATGAAGGTGCCGTCGGCGTGGCGGGCGATGAGCCAGGTGTACAGCGCGGTGCGCAGGTTGCCCACGTGCATATAGCCGGTGGGGGAGGGGGCGAACCGGGTGCGGACCTTCCCCTTGGGGATGCGGGCTTCCAAATCTTCAAAAAATGTCTTATCCAAAGCCATGAATGATACCTCCATGTCAAAATATACGTAATTACACAAAATACATTATCCCTATTTCAGACAGGAAAGTCAAGAGTTCGGATTGCAATTTTTAAAGGGGAGTGGTATACTGTATCAGTTAAAATATGCCCTGTACAGATACGTCTGCCGGTTTCCGGCTGAAATACAGAAAAGCGAGGTACTATTATGGAGAACGAAGTTCAGAAAAAAAGAATTTTAAGCGGCATCCAGCCCTCCGGTGACCTGACCCTGGGCTCCTACCTGGGCGCCATCCGCAACTGGGCGGCTCTGGCGGATGAGTATGACTGCTACTATATGATGGCCGACATGCACACCATCACCGTGCGGCAGGTCCCGGCGGAGCTGCGGCGGCACACCCTGGTCCAGTTGGCGGCCTATATCGCCAGCGGTCTGGACCCGGAGAAAAACGTGCTGTTCGTCCAGTCCCATGTTCCTGCCCACGCCCAGCTGGGCTGGGTGCTGGACTGCTACACCATGTTCGGCGAGCTGAGCCGCATGACCCAGTTCAAGGATAAGTCCGCCAAGAACGCGGACAACATCAACGCGGGCCTCTTTACATATCCAGCTCTGATGGCGGCGGATATTCTGCTGTATCAGGCGGATCTGGTGCCCGTGGGCGGCGACCAGAAGCAGCACGTTGAGATCTGCCGGGACATTGCCACCCGGTTCAACGGCCTTTACGGCGATACCTTTAAGCTGCCGGACCCCTACATCCCCAAGGTGGGCGCCCGGATCATGAGCCTGACCACCCCCACCAGCAAAATGAGCAAGTCCGACAAGGATCAGAACGGCTGCGTGTATATGCTGGAAAAGCCGGAGGATATCCTGCGGAAGTTCAAGAAGGCCATGACCGATTCCGACGCCTGCGTCCGCTTTGACCCGGAGAACAAGCCCGGCGTCTCCAACCTGATGCAGATCTACTCTGTGGCCACCGGCAGGGATTACGCGGCTATCGAGGCGGAATTTGCCGGTCAGGGCTACGGCAGCTTCAAGACCGCCGTGGGCGAGTCCGTGGTGGAGCTGCTGCGCCCCATCCGGGAGGAGACGGAGCGCCTGCTGGCTGACAAGTCCTATCTGGAGAGTGTGTACCGTGCCGGTGCGGAGAAGGCTGCCTATGTAGCCAACCGCACCCTGTCCAAGGTCTACAAAAAAGTGGGCTTCCTGGCCCGGTAACGGCGGAGGAAACATGAGATTTGACAATCAGCTGATGGCGCCGGTGGCGCTGGCACTGCTGACGGCTCTGGTGGTCAGCTTTCTGATGACACCGGTGGTCAAGAGCTTTGCTTACAAGGTGGGTGCGATCGATGTGCCCAAGGACGAGCGGCGGATGCACCACAAGCCCATCCCCCGGCTGGGCGGTCTGGCGATCTTCGCCGGCTTTATGGCCAGCATCCTGCTGTTCGTGGATATCCGACTGAACCCCCAGATGCAGAGCATCCTGCTGGGCGCGGTCATCATCGTGGTGCTGGGCGTGGTGGATGACATCATGGCCCTGCCCGCCAAGCTGAAATTCGTGATCCAGATCGCGGCGGCCCTGATCCCGGCTCTGAACGGCGTGTCCATTCAGGCGTTATCCAACCCCAACATCTTTTCTCCCAATGCCTATTGGGTGCTGAACTGGCTGTCCATCCCGGTAACGGTGCTGTGGATCGTGGGGATCACCAACGCGGTGAACCTTATCGACGGCCTGGACGGCCTTGCCAACGGCGTGTCCGCCATTTCTGCCGCCACAGTGCTGGTGATTGCATTGATTACCTCCGACGCCCAGGTGGCCGTGGTGATGGCGGCGCTGGTGGGTGCCTGCGTGGGCTTCCTGCCCTATAACCTGAATCCCGCGAAGATGTTTATGGGCGACACCGGCGCTACATTTCTGGGTTTCATTCTGTCCACCATGTCCATTCAGGGCCTTTTCAAATTCTACGCGGTGATCTCCTTTGCCGTGCCGTTTTTGATCCTGGGTCTGCCCATTTTCGACACAGCCTTCGCCATGATCCGCCGGATGGCCCACGGCCAGAGCCCCATGCACGCGGACCGGGGCCACATCCATCACCGGCTCATCGACATGGGTCTGAACCAGAAGCAGGCGGTGGCAACGCTGTACGTCATTTCCGGTATTCTGGGTCTGTCCGCCGTGGTGCTGACCACTGGCGGCGAGGCGAAGGCCATGCTGCTGCTGATCGCTCTGTGCGTTGTGGCGGTTGTGGCCGCCCGGGTGGTGTTCCCCAAGGAAGTGAAGGAGGAACTCCACGAGGAACTGGAAGAACTGACAGAGTTGGGCCATCACGAGGAAAAAGACAAGCAGAAGGAGGACGGCAGCCATGAATAAGCTGCGGATCATGAGCGTTTTCGGCACCCGGCCGGAAGCCATTAAAATGTGCCCGCTGGTGAAGGAACTGGCCTCCCGGCCGGAGATCGAGAGCCTTTGCTGCGTGACCGCCCAGCACCGGCAGATGCTGGACAGTGTGCTGGAGGTTTTTGAGGTAAAGCCCGACTGGGATCTGGACATCATGACCCCCCGGCAGACCTTGTCCACCATCACCAGCAAGTGCCTCACCGGTATGGACGAGGCCATTGACACCCTGAAGCCGGATATGATCCTTGTCCACGGAGATACCTCCACCACCTTTGCCGGGGCGCTGTCCGCCTTCTACCATCAGGTGAAGGTGGGCCATGTGGAGGCCGGTCTCAGAACCTATGACAAGTATTCGCCCTTCCCGGAGGAAATGAACCGCAAGCTGGTTTCCTCCATTGCGGATCTCTATTTCTGCCCTACGGTGAACAACAAGAATAACCTTCTGCGGGAGAATATCACCGAGGGGCTGTTCGTCACCGGCAATACGGTGATCGACGCGCTGAAAACCACCGTCCGGGAGGATTACAAATTTTCCACGGACGAATTGAACCACCTGCCCTACGGGGAGAAAAAGATCATCCTCGTCACCTGCCACCGCCGGGAGAATTACGGCGAGCCTATGAAGAACATTATGCTGGCGCTGCGGCAGATCGCGGAGGAGAATCCGGAGGTGGAGTTGGTGTACCCTGTCCACCTCAGCCCGGTGGTCCGGGAAGCGGTGGACACCTATCTCCGGGGCGCGCCCCGGGTGCACCTCATCGACCCGCTGCCTGCCGACGAGATGCACAACCTCATGGCCCGGTCTTACCTGGTGCTGACGGACTCCGGCGGACTTCAGGAGGAGGCCCCCGCGCTGGGCAAGCCGGTGCTGGTGATGCGCCGGGAGACAGAGCGTCCCGAGGCAGTAGCCGCCGGGACGGTGAAGCTCTGCGGCGTGGTGCAGGATGATATCGTGACCATGGCGGAGCGGCTGATCCGGGACAAGTCCGCCTACGAGAAAATGGCCCATGCCGTGAACCCCTACGGAGACGGACAGGCCTGCCGCCGGATCGTGGATGACATTTTGTGGTACTTTGGCCGCCGGGAGCAGCCGGCGGAGGACCTTGCGTAAATGAGAGGGGAGGAGGGACGGCATGAAGCGGACACAGAAGCTGGTGACATGGGGCATTGTGATCTTGGTGGTGCTGGTGGTGCTGCTGATGCTGGTGAGCAACCTGCGCCGTTCCTCCCGGGTGGTCCTGCCGGACACCAATACCAGTGCCGAGGGCGGCGGAGACCTGCCTGCGGAGGGCGGCGCCCTGACAGTGGTGGAGGTGACGCCGGAAACGGTGCAGGCCGCCATTGAGACGCTGCACCGGCCGGAGGCATACAGCCGCACGGTCACAGTGGAGTATCTCTGGACCGGCGGCAGCGGCACCATCGAGCTGTCTACGGCGGTCAGTGCCCCGTGGACCCGCGTGGATCGGACCCTGCCGGACGGCCAGATCCGCCACAGCATTACCGACGGCGAGACTACCTTCATCTGGTATAACGGGGAGTCGGAGGTATATACCGGCCCCGCCGGGGCCATCTCCGCCGACGCGGAGGAGACCATCCCCACCTACGAGGACGTGCTGGCGCTGTCCCCGGAGCGCATCGTTCAGGCGGACTACCGGGTGGTGTCCGATGTGCGCTGCATCTACGCGGAAACGGCGGAGGACGCATGGGGCTACGCCCAGCGGTACTGGGTCAGTGTGGACACGGGCCTGCTGGTGGTGGCGGAACGTCTGCAAAAGGGCGAGACCGTTTACCGGATGGCGGCGCTGGAGGCGGACCAGACGGCTCCTCCGGCGGAGACCTTCACCCTGCCGGACGGCACAGACCTGCTTCACAGGTAAACAACGGCACTCACGGATATTTCGCACCCGTGGGTGCTTTTTTAAAACAGTGAAACAAAACCAGCCATGCCAAATGCGGCACGGCTGGTTTTACAATCTATGGAAGGCGAAAATGCTTTACAGAAATAAACGGGGGGTTATGCTGAAAAAAGGCCGCTGATCCGCCTGGCTTACTGGTAGATGGGGAACTTGCGGCAGAGGGCATCCACCTCGCTGCGGACCTGCTCCCGGCAGGTGTCGAAGTCCCGGGCCGTCTGGCCCATCCAGTGGGCGATCTGCACCATCTCAGGCTCCTTGAAGCCACGGGAGGTGACGGCGGGAGTACCCACCCGGACGCCGCTGGTGACAAAGGGCTTCTCCGGGTCGTTGGGAATGGCGTTTTTGTTGACGGTGATCTGAACCTCGTCCAGACGACGCTCAAACTCCTTGCCGGTGATGTGGAAATTCCGCACGTCCACTAGGCAGAGGTGGTTGTCCGTGCCGCCGGAGACGAGACGGAACCCTTCTTTTACCAGTTCCTCCGCCAAGACCTTGGCGTTTTTCACGATCTGCTCCGCGTAAGCCTTGAATTCCGGCTTCAGCGCCTCCCCAAAGCAGACGGCCTTGGCGGCGATGATGTGCTCCAGCGGGCCGCCCTGAGTGCCGGGGAACACGGCGGAATTGATCTTCTTGTAGATGGCCTCATCGTTGCAGAGGATCAGGCCGCCCCGGGGACCGCGAAGGGTCTTGTGGGTAGTGGTGGTCACCACGTCCGCATAGGGAATGGGGGAGGGGTGAAGCCCAGCCGCCACCAGACCGGCGATGTGGGCCATGTCCACCATGAGATAAGCGCCCACGGCATCGGCCACCTCCCGGAACTTGGCGAAGTCGATGACCCGGGGATAGGCGGAGGCACCGGCAATGATGATCTTGGGCTTGCAGGCCTTGGCGGTCTCCAGCAGCGCGTCATAGTCGATGGTCTCATCCTCGCCCAGACCGTAGGGCACGATATGGAAATACTTGCCGGAGATATTGACGGGGCTGCCGTGGCTCAGGTGGCCGCCGTGGGCCAGATTCATGCCCAGAATGGTGTCCCCCGGCTGCGCCAGTGCGAAGAAGGCCGCCAGATTGGCGTTGGCACCGGAGTGGGGCTGAACATTGGCATACTTGCAGCCGAATAGCTGGCAGGCCCGCTGGCGGGCCAGCTCCTCCGTAACGTCCACCGCAAAGCAGCCGCCGTAATAGCGGTGGCCGGGATAGCCCTCGGCATATTTGTTGGTAAGGCAGGTCCCCATAGCCACCATCACCGCAGGACTGACGATGTTTTCGGAAGCGATCAGTTCAATATTGCGCCGCTGCCGGGCAAATTCCTCCTGAATGGACGCCCCCACCTCCGGGTCTAACTGAGAAAGATACTGCATGGTATCCTGAACGATCATGTAAAGCCCCTCCTTGTAAAAAGATACTATATATTGTACCTGATGAAAGCTGAAAACGCAAGACCTATTATCCGAGGGGGGCGGGAATTCCATCCTCATACAGACCCCGCTCCGTCAGGACCCAGGGAACGGGATAGTCATGGGGTTCCACGGGGATCTCCTGCCGGATCAGCAGTTCCCGGCACAGCAGTACCGTGCCGCCCCGGTACTGGGAGAGGAACCGGTCATAATATCCGCCGCCGCGGCCCAGCCGTTGTCCCAGATAGTTGCAGGTGACGCAGGGCAGCACGGCGAAGTCGATGGCATCCACCGGAACGACCGGTGCGTCCGCCGCCGGTTCCAAAAGCCCGTAGCGGCCGGGGACAAGCTGATTCAGGTCCGTGATCTGGCGGGACTCCATGCGGCCCGGCTCGGTGCACAGGGGGACGCAGAGGGTCTTTCCGGCGGCAAGGATATCCTCTAAAATCGGCTGCGTGTCGATCTCCCGATCTGTGCCCACGAAGCAGAAAACCGTCTGGGCTTCCTGATATTCCGGCATGGCCAACAGGCGATGCGCGATGGAGCGGGCGCTTTTTGCCTTATATTCCGGGGCCAAAGCCGCCTCTAAGCGGCGAACAATGGCGCGGAGCTGCTGTTTTTCTTCCTGACGGGTCATGGCAGGGGGTCCTCCTCTTTCTCTGGGCGGGCGGCTCCGTAGACGATGGCGTCGCCGCCGTATTTTTTCCGGATGGCGTCCATAGCGGACTCCAATTTTTCCTGCCGGGCGTTCCGCTGCCCGGCAGTAGGGTCGAACAGATTGGCCTGCTCATAGGCTTCCCCGTCAGAGGACAGGTGGATGGCGGTGACGGTCAGCGCCCGGATGGGGGCCGGGGGTGTCCACAGCTCCTCCGTCAAAGCCATGGCAGCGTTGGTCAGATCCCGGATGAGATGGGTGGGGGCGGGAAGCTGCTTTTGCCGGGAGCGGTCATGGAAGGCCGGGTCCCGGACGGTGACCTGGATGCCCCCGGCGTACAGTCCCTCCCGCCGCAGCCGGGTGGCCACGGAGTCCGCCAGAACGGCGATGCCTGAGCGCACCTGAATACGGGTGGTGAGGTTTTGGGGGAAGGTGGTACCGTTGCCCACGGACTTCACCGGCTCCGCGTCCAGTCTGGCCCGGACAGGAGCGCTGTCCAACCCGTTGGCGTATTCATAAAGCTGGGTGCCCATCTTGCCCATGAGGGTCTCCAGTGTTTCCTTCTTGCAGGCGGCCAGCTGGCCGATGGTTTTGACGCCGTATTGTCCCAGCAGCTTTTGAGCCGCGCCGCCTACATACAGCAGGTCCCCCACCGGCAGTGGCCAGACGATGGAGCGCCAGTTTTCCCGGGAAATAACGGTGGTGGCGTCCGGCTTTTTATAATCGCTGCCCAGCTTGGCAAAGACCTTGTTGAAGCTGACGCCGACAGACAGGGTCAACCCCAGCTCCCGTTTCACCCGCTGCCGGATGGCATTCGCCAGCGCCTTGGCGTCCCCGCCGAACAGATGGAGGGTGTTGGTCACGTCCAGCCAGCTTTCGTCGATGCCGAAGGACTCCGCTAAATCGGTATACTCGTCATAAATGGCGTTGACCTTTTTGGAATATTCCCGATACAGCTTGTGATGGGCGGGAAGCAGCACCAGATTGGGGCATTTCTTCTTGGCCTGCCAGATGGTCTCGGCGGTTTTGACCCCGCACTGCTTGGCAGGCTCGTTTTTTGCTAAAATAATTCCGTGCCGGGAGGCGGGATCACCGGCCACGGCCACCGGCACCTCCCGTAGCTCCGGATGAGAGAGCAGCTCCACGGAGGCATAGAAGCAGTTCAGATCGCAGTGAAAAATGACCCGGTCCATGTGTGCCTCCTTTCCGGGCAGTTGCGATGAAAATAAGAATGTCCTTACATCATGCTGAGTATAGCACATCTGTTCGGAATTGCAAAGAGAAAAAGGAACAGCGGACTTCCGCTGTTCCTTTTGTATATACGCGAGCAAAACTATAAGCCGGGTTCTGTATTTGACAGTCATCTATCTCGACGTACCGTTGCCGGTACGCTCAAGCCACCCCGGGAGCGGCCGGGCCAGCCTTGGGACCCGAAGCCCCTGCTCCCATACCGGTGTTGCTCCGGATAGAGTTTACAGCGATGGATGCTTTGACGCACCATCGGGTGAGCTCTTACCTCGCCTTTCCACCCTTACCACGTCGTCACAAGCTTCATATCCTTCGCCGCGCCGCGATACGGCACGGCTCACTCATTTCGCTGTTCCTCCTTTTCCGTAAAGAACCGCTTCGCTGGGTTCTTTACGGAGTGTAGAGAAAACGAAAAAGAATAGGAAGCTTGCGACGACGAGGCGGTATATCTCTGTTGCACTTTTCCTGAAGTCGCCTTCGGCGGGCGTTACCCGTTATCCTTGCCCTGTGGAGCCCGGACTTTCCTCACGGAAGGGTCTTTCGCCCCTTCCGCGCGACTGTCTGTTTTCCTCGCGGGTCTATTGTACGCAAAACAGCGGGAAAAGTCAATGGGAAGTCGATCAATAAGAGAGGATCAGTCCCTTGTCCATGGCGTAGAAGCTGGTGAGACCCCGGCAGGGCAGGATCTCCACAGCCTTTACCGGCAGACGGTCCAGAATCGCGTTCCGCAGCCGCTCGGCACCTTCGGGATTCTGGCAGTGGGTGATGATCACATGGCTGCCGGTGCAGTCCTTGGACTCCGACATGAGCTGGGCGATGGCTTTGGCGGTATGTTCGGCGCCCCGGGCCTTCTTTGCCATGTGAATGGTGCCCTCAGGGGTGGCGTCCGCAATGAGGCGGATCCCCAGCGTCTGCAGCAGAGTCCCGGCCAGCGGCGGCATCCGGCCGTTTTTTACCAGATTGTCAAAGTGCTCCAGGGTAAAGCAGATCCGGGTGCTGCGCTGGTATGTCTGAAGCGCTTCGCAGAGCTCTTCAAAAGGCAGTCCTTTTTCCGCCAGCTCAGCGGCCTTCCGCAGCAGCAGGATCATAACGCCGGAGGTGGCACGGGAATCCAGCACAAAAATCTTTTTTTCCGGGTGCTCCGCCAGAACCAGATCTCTCGCGGCCATGGCGGCGTTATAGGAGCCGGAAAGCTGAGAGGAGATGGTCACGCAGACGGTTTCCTCGCCCTGCTCGAAGGCCTCGGCATAGGCGGCGGGGGAGGGACAGGCGGAGGAGGACGGATGATGGGCCAGCATAGCCAGCAAAGCCGGGATATCCAGCGCCGGCGTATCCAGATAGTCCTGACCGCCGACGTGCAGGCACATGGGCGCTACCGTCAGACGGGCGTAAGGGGAATTGAGTTCCCCGGAGATCAGATCACAGCTGCTGTCGCTGACAAGATTCAACATGATGACACACTCCTACCTCGACCCACAGGATGTTGACAGTGGATCGGCGAAAATAGTTTTCAATACTACATTTCATTGTATCCGCAAAACGGACGCTTGTCAAGTGAAAGAACATCGAAAAAGGTCAAAGGGAGGGAGCGGCCCGGTGAGAAACAGAAAAAAAGATCCCTTACATTGAATTTTTTTGCGGCGTGTGGTATGATAACCGGGCGAAAGCCGCGATGATAGACGGCTTTTATAAAGGAGCGTTTTTATGACCTTTGAAGAATATCTGTCCTCCCTGAAGGGAAAGACGGTAGGTGTGATCGGCGTGGGCGTATCCAACCGTCCCCTGATCGAAAAACTTCTGGAGCGGGGGATCGACGTCACCGCCCGGGATAAAAAAGAGGATCTGGGAGAACTGGGGCAGGCTTTGACGGCTCAGGGCTGCAAACTGCGGCTGGGGAGCGGATATCTGGCGGACCTCCATGAGAATGTAATCTTCCGCACCCCCGGTCTGCGGCCGGATGTGCCGGAGCTGGCGGCGGCTGTGGCCGGCGGCAGCGTCATCACCTCGGAGATGGAGGCATTCTTTGCAGTCTGCCCCTGTCCCATTCTGGCGGTGACCGGTTCCGACGGCAAGACGACGACCACCACCATTATCTCCAAGCTGCTGGCGGCGGAGGGGAAGATCGTCCATGTGGGCGGCAATATCGGCCATCCGCTGCTGTGCGATACCCCGGAGATCGCACCGGAGGATATGGCGGTGCTGGAGCTCAGTTCCTTCCAGCTGATGACCATGCAAACAAGCCCCCATATCGCGGTGACCACCAATCTGGCGCCCAACCATCTGGATGTCCACAAGGACTATCAGGAGTATGTGGATGCAAAGGCAAACATCTTTACACACCAGACTGCCGGCGATATTGCCGTGTTCAACGCCGACAACGATGACACGGTGCGTCAGGCCGCGAAAGCGGTGGGGGAGGTCCGCTGGTTCTCCCGGAAGCAGCGGGTGGACAACGGCGTATTCTGCGAAAACGGTGTGATCTACGAGGCCGCCAACGGCACGGTGACGCCCATAATGGAGACAAAGGACGTCCTCCTGCCCGGCGTCCACAACATTGAAAACTACATGGCGGCCTTCGCCGCCGTGCGGGGTATGGTCAGCTATGAGACCATGCGGGAGATCGCAAAGACCTTCGGCGGCGTGGAGCACCGGATCGAGCTGATCCGCACCCGGAAAGGTGTCCGGTGGTACAACGATTCCATCGCGTCCAGCCCCAGCCGCACCATCGCGGGCCTGAATTCCTTCCCGGAGCAGGTGATCCTCATCGCCGGCGGCAAGGATAAGGGCATCAGCTACGCCCCCCTCGGCCCGGTGGTGAATGACCACGTGAAGCTGCTGCTGCTGTGCGGCAAGACCGCCGGTGTCATCCGGGAGGCCGTGGAGCAGTCGGAGAATTATCACGGCCTGGAAATTTTGGATGTGGCGGACTACCACGAGGCGGTGGCCATTGCCGATGCCCGCTCCAGGCCGGGGGACGTGGTGATCCTGTCCCCGGCCAGCACCTCCTTTGACCGCTTTGCCAACTTCATGGAGCGGGGCCAGGTGTTCAAGGCTATCGTCAACGAACTGAAATAATGAATAAGCCCTTCCGCATAAGCTGATAAGAGCCGAAAGCGGAGGAGGTGGGGCTGTGGGTCCCGGATTTTTCTACTATCACCGGGGGCCGGATGGCCCCCAGATCCGGCGGGCGCTGCTGCTGTTGGCCATATCCGGGCTGTTGGCATTTGCCCTGTACGCGGGAGCACAGATGCGGCCTCTGCTGGGGAGCCTTGCCACCACCCGGGTATCCAACGCCGTGAACCGCATCGTCTATCAGGCGGTGAACGAGGCCATCGACAGCGGCCAGATCGCCTACGAGCAGTTAGTCAGCTACGAAAAGGACAACGAGGGCCGCATCACCATGGTCCGCAGCAACATGGCGGCCTTCAACCGGCTGCAATCCCAGATTCTGGACCTGATCCTCAGCCGCATTGATCAGGTATCTGCCCGGGAACTGTCCATCCCGGTGGGCAGTCTGACCGGCTCACCCCTGCTGGCTGGCCGGGGACCTCGGATCTCCGTGCGGATGGAGTCGGTGGGATCCTCGTCGGCCCGGTTTGAAAACCAGTTCGAGTCCGCCGGGATCAACCAGACCAAGCACCGGATCGTTCTGCGGATCGACGTGTACGTCAGCATCCTCCTGCCGGGATATTCCACCGTGACGCAGGTGACCAACGAGATCACCGTGGCGGAAACGGTGATCGTGGGGGAGGTGCCGGGGACCTATACCTATTTTGCGACGGACCCGGACGCCTATGCCGGCGACGCCAAGGATTACATACTCAACAAAGACTAAGGAGGACGCTCCATGGAATTTCGCACGGAGTTTGCCGATTACAAGGACGAACTGGCCTTTCTCCGGGCCTATCTTACGGAACAGGGGTATCTTTATTATGTTTTAGACGCCCCGGTGATCCCGGACTATGAATATGACCGTCTGAACCGCCGCCTGGAGGAACTGGAGGCGGAGCACCCGGAGGAGATCACACCGGATTCCCCCACCCAGCGGGTAGGCGGCAAAATTTTAGACGCCTTCCAGCCCTATGCCCATGAGGTGCCCTTGGAGAGCCTTCAGGATGTGTTCAACGAGGGGGAGGTAGCCGCCTTCTGCGAGAAGATGGAGGAGGCCCTCGGCCCCATGGCGGAATATTCCGTGGAGCCCAAGGTGGACGGTTTGTCCGTGGCGCTGGAATACCGGGACGGCGTGTTTGTCCGGGGCGCTACCCGGGGAGACGGCCGGGTGGGCGAGGACGTGACGGAGAACCTCCGCACCGTCCGTTCCATTCCCATGACATTGCCGGAAAAGCTGCCCCGGCTCATCGTTCGGGGCGAGGTCTACATGGCCCGGTCCGTGTTCGAGAGCATCAACGCCAAGCGGGAGCTGGAGGGCAAGCCCTTGATGGCCAACCCCCGGAACGCCGCCGCCGGATCTTTGCGGCAGCTGGATTCCAAGATCTGCGCCCAGCGGCAGCTGGACATCGCCGTGTTCAATTTGCAGTTGGCGGAGAGCCGGGAATTCACCTCCCACGCGGAGACCCTTGATTATCTGGCCTCCCAGCGGTTCAAGGTCATCCCCCACAAGACCCTCCGCGGCACATCGGAGATCCAGACGGAGATCTTCCGGATCAATGACGAGCGGATGGACTATCCCTTTGATATTGACGGCGCGGTGGTGAAGGTGAACAGCCTGTCGGACCGCACGATCCTCGGCTCCACGGCCAAATTCCCCAAGTGGGCCGTGGCCTATAAGTATCCCCCGGAGAAGAAATACGCCACGGTGACGGACATCGTGGTGCAGGTGGGGCGCACCGGCGTCCTGACGCCCAAGGCGGTACTGACCCCGGTGCGTCTGGCGGGCACCACCGTCACCAACGCCACCCTCCACAATCAGGATTTCATCACGGAAAAGGACATCCGCATCGGAGATACGGTGCTGGTGCAGAAGGCGGGAGAGATCATCCCGGAGATTTTGTCCGTGGATCTGACAAAGCGCCCGGAGGGGACGAAGCCCTACACCCTGCCGGAGGTGTGCCCGGTCTGCGGCGCCCCGGTGGTCCGGGACGAGGACGGCGCGGCCCTCCGCTGCACCGGCGCGGAGTGTCCCGCCCAGCTTCAGCGGAACATCACCCACTTTGCCAGCCGGGACGCCATGGACATTGAGGGCCTCGGCCCGGCGGTGGTGGCCCAGCTGGTGGAAAACGGCCTGATCGCCAACGTGGCGGATCTCTATGACCTTCATGCGCAGGATGTGGCCCAGCTGGACCGCATGGGGGCAAAGTCGGCGGAGAATCTGATCCGGGCCATTGAAAAATCCAAAGCCAATGACCTCAGCAAGCTGATCTACGGCTTGGGCATCCGTCAGGTGGGGGAGAAGGCCGCCGCTGTGCTGGCCCGGCACTTTGGTACCCTGGACGCCTTGACCGCCGCTCCGACAGAGGAGCTGACGGAGATCCCGGATGTGGGTGAGATCACGGCCAAGTGCATTGTGGATTATTTGAACCAGCCTCAGGCCAAGGACCTGATTGCCCGGCTGAAAGCCGCTGGGGTCAATATGGACAGCACCGTTCAGAAGGTGGATGACCGCTTTGCCGGCATGACCTTTGTGCTCACCGGCACCCTGACCCGATTTGACCGGAAAACGGCGGAGAACGAGATCGTCCTCCGGGGGGGCAAGGCCAGCGGCTCCGTGTCGAAAAAAACCACCTACGTGGTGGCAGGGGAGGCCGCCGGCAGCAAGCTGACCAAGGCCCAGCAGCTGGGGGTCCCGGTGCTGACGGAGGACGAGTTCGCGGAGCTGCTGAAATGAAGCGGCTGTACGCGACACTGAAGCTCTTTCTTGGATGCAGCATCGGTGTATTTTTAGGGAGATGTATCTACCTGTACTTTGATTTTAAGGCCCGTCCGGATCTGTACGCTATGCAGTCGGCACCCTGGTATGTGGACCTGAAGTTTCAGGGGATCGTTACGGCGGTTCTGGCTGCCGTGCTGCTGGCGGTTATGTGGCTGATCAGGAAAAACATAGACAAAAAGGGGTGAGGGGATCATGCGTTCCCTGTTTCGGAAAATAAGGGAGGCCAACCGGCCATTCTGCACGGCGCTGGTGGCGGCGGCAGGCAGTTCCAGCCGTATGGGCGGCACAGACAAGCTGATGGAATTTCTGGACAATGTTCCTGTCCTGATGCGGACACTAACAGCGTTACAGCGGGCAGCCGCTATCGATGAGATCGTCATTGCCGCCCGGGAGGACGCACTGGTGGACATCTCGACCCTGTGCAAGACCTACGGTATTACAAAATGCAGCAAGGTGGTTCGGGGCGGTGAGAGCCGGTGCCATTCCGTGCTGCTGGCGGCATTGGAAGCCTCCCCGGAGGCGAAGCTGCTGGCAGTGCAGGACGGCGCCCGCCCGCTGGTAACGCCGGCGCTCATCGACCGCACGGTGGAGGCGGCGGCCAAGTGTGGTGCGGCGGCCCCGGCGGTGCCGGTGAAGGACACCATCAAGACCGTGGCCGAGGACGGCGCCGTGACCGGCACCCCAGACCGCAGTACCCTCCGGGCGGTGCAGACGCCTCAGGTGTTTGAGGCGGATCTGCTGAAGGCGGCCTTGCAGTCGGCGCTGGAAAACGAGGTGCCCGTCACCGATGACTGCTCTGCTGTGGAGCGGCTTGGGAAGGTGGTCTATCTCATCGACGGCGACGAGGAAAATCTGAAGATCACCACCCCAGTGGATCTGGTGATCGCGGAGGCTATTTTAGCGGAACGGGAGGGACGCTGATGACAGACCTGCGAATTGGACACGGATATGATGTCCACCGGCTGACGGAGGGCCGCAAACTCATCTTAGGCGGCGTGGAGATCCCCTACGAAAAGGGACTTTTAGGCCATTCTGACGCGGATGTACTGGTCCACGCCGTGATGGACGCTCTGACGGGGGCTGCCCGGCTGGGGGACATCGGCAAGCTGTTTCCGGATACGGACCCGGCCTACGCCGGTATTTCCAGTCTGAAGCTGCTGGCGGAGGTAGGACGGCTGCTGGCGGAAACGGGCCGCGCCGTGGTGAACATCGACGCCACGCTGCTGGCGCAGGCTCCGAAGGTAGGCCCCTACCGACAGCAGATGGCGGAAAACATAGCAATGGCGCTGCACATCGACCCGGAGCGGGTGAACGTGAAGGCCACCACGGAGGAGGGCCTCGGCTTCACCGGGGACGGCTCCGGGATGGCGGCCCATGCCGTGGCTTTGATCGAGACGGTCAAATGACCGGGCAATTGCATATATTACAAGGAGACGTACATTCGGTACGTCTCCTTTTTTCTACGCTGCCATACCGGACGTAAGGCCGGTATGCTCGCGTCGCAGAAAGAGCGAAGAGAAGGAGGAACAAGTGTGGAATATGATCTGATCCTTGCCCGCTCCGTGACGTATGCGCAGCGGATGCAAAGAGCGCTGAACCGTGCAGGAATCCGCAGCCAGCTCTTTCGGGCGCCCCGTGACCTGACGGATCTGGGCTGCGCCTATGTGGTGCGGATCTCGCCCTACGATCTGGGAGCGGCCCTGCCGCTCCTGCGGCGGGAGGGACTTGGCCCCCTGCGGATCTATGTGCAGCGGGGCGGGGATATTCAGGAGGTGGGCCTATGATCTATCTGGACAGCGCGGCCACCACCTTCCAAAAACCGCCTGCGGTGGGGCGGGCCATGACGGAGGCGCTGGCCTCTATGAGTTCGCCGGGGCGGGGCGGGCATCCGCTGGCTATGCGGGCCGCGGACACCGCCTTCCGGTGCCGCACGGAGCTGGCGGAGCTGTTTGGCCTTGACGGCCCGGAGGGCGTGGCCTTTACCCTGAACGCCACTCATGCCCTGAACATTGCCATCAAAAGTTTGGTGCTCCCCGGCGGACGGGTGGTGATCTCCGGATATGAGCACAACGCCGTCACCCGACCGCTGACGGCCCTAAAAGCCAAGGTGTCCGTAGCAGGCGGACCGCTGTTCGATCAGGAGGCAGCGATCCGGGCCTTTGACGAGCTGATCGTCCCCGGTGTGGACGCCGTGATCTGCAATCATGTGTCCAATGTGTTCGGCTTTGTCCAGCCCGTTGAAAAGGTGGCGGCGCTTTGCCGCAGCCGTGGCGTGCCGCTGATCGTGGACGCCTCCCAGTCTGCCGGTATCCTGCCGATCAATATGAAAAGCCTTGGGGCGGCGTATATTGCCATGCCGGGACACAAGGGGCTGTACGGCCCACAGGGCACCGGCGTGCTCTTGTGCGGGGATGGTCAGATCCCGAGACCGCTGCTGGAGGGCGGCACGGGGAGCATTTCTCTCAGTCAGGAGATGCCGGACTTCCTGCCGGACCGCATAGAGGCCGGAACCCACAATATGCCGGGGATCGCAGGCCTGCTGGCGGGCGTTCGCTTTGTCCGCCGACAGGGGACACAGACCATTTTGCGCCATGAACACGCCCTGACCTGCCGGACGGCGGAGAGTCTGCGCCGGCTGCCCGGGGTAGAGGTGTTCGCCCATCCCGGCTGTCTGGCCCAAGCGGGAGTGGTGTCCTTCCGGGTGCCGGGGCGGGACGCGGAGACCGTGGGCGAAGCGCTGGCGCGGCGGGGGATCGCGGTGCGGGCGGGGCTGCATTGCGCGCCGCTGGCCCACCGCACCGCCGGGACGCTGGACACCGGCACGGTCCGGGTCAGCTTTTCCGCCTTCAACACGCCTCAGGAGGCGGACCGGCTGGCGGAGGCCGTGGGAGATATTCTCCGGAGATAAGACCCAAGACAAACTGAAAGCCTGGAGCACAGCTCCGGGCTTTTTCCTGTTCTGAAGCGGAAATGTAGGGAGATATCCATGAAAACCGGAAAATAATTCTGAACGGACCATGAATTTTTAACGGTTTTCCTTGAATTTTACAGCCCGCTTCTCTATAATATAAAAATGAATGCCTATAACCCGCAGAGAGGTGAGTTGGAGCGATGAATGTAACGTTCGCGCAGGTCAGCGGCTGGGTCGTCCGGTATCTGCTGACCATTCGGATTTCAGATATATTGGATATTGCCATCATGGCATTTGTCCTCTATAAAATTTTCACACTGGTGCAGAGCACCAAGGCGGCCAGTCTGGTAAAGGGACTGCTGATCTTTTTGGCGGCGCTGGTGCTGTCCTCTGCCCTGCATCTGAACGGGATCAATTACATCATGACCCGCATGGTCAATCTGGGCCTGCTGGCCCTCATCATTCTGTTCCAGCCGGAGATCCGCCGGGTACTGGAGCAGGTGGGCAGCCGCCGTCTGGTGGCCTTCTTCATCCATGAGGAATCCGCCAGCACGATGGAACAGGCCATCGGACAGACGGTGCTGGCATGCACGGAAATGTCCCAGAGCCGTACCGGTGCCCTCATCGTCTTTGAGCGGGAGATCCTGCTGGACGATATGGTCCGCAGCGGCACGGTGCTGGACGCGGCAGTGTCCGCCGAGCTGCTGAAAAACATTTTCTTCGTCAAGGCCCCCATGCATGACGGCGCGGTGATCGTGCGCCACGGGCGGGTGCTGGGCGCAGGCTGTATGCTGCCCCTGAGCAAGAACGTGAACCTCTCCCGCGACTTGGGTATGCGCCATCGGGCCGGTATCGGTATGAGCGAAAACTCCGACGCCGTGGTGGTCATCGTCTCCGAGGAGACCGGCTCCATTTCCGTGGCCATCGGCGGAATGCTCAAGCGGCATCTCAAGCCGGAGACGCTGGAAAATCTCCTGCGGAACGAATTGCTTCCCCGGGAGGAAGACAGCGAGGACCGTCTGAAGTTCAACCTGCTGAACCTCCTGCGGAGCAAAAAGAATGGAGGCGAGGAAGATGCGTAAGACACAGAATCCGCGGAATATCCTGTATCTGGTCCTATCCATCGTGATCGCCGCCGGTATCTGGTACTATGTGGACGAATTCAACGGCCGGGTGGTGACCCAGACCGTTACGGGGATCCCCATTGAGTATATCAATCAGGACGCACTGGCAGACAATGGGCTGATGCTGGCGGAAGGCGAGGACAGCGGTACCAGCACCACCATCGACATCACCTTTAAGGGAAACCGGCGGCACATTGTTCAGCTGGATCGTTCCAAGATCCGGGTAACGGCCAATCTGGCCAGTATCACGGAGGCCGGCGTCCAGAGCGTGAAGCCGGATCTGACCTATACGGACCGGAAATTCAACTCCGGCAATACCTCGGTAGAGGAGCAGAGCCTCTATATGGCCACGGTCAATATCTGCGAACTGAGCCATAAGGAAGTGGAGCTGCGCTGCGAGCTCACCGGCAATGTGGCGGAGGGCTATTCCGCCGGTAAGGTCCAGCTTTCTCAGACCAGCATCGCCGTCCGGGGCCAGGAAGAGGAAATTGCCAAGGTCAGCTATGCCAAGGTGATTTTTGACATCGGCAAGAATACCAAGGAGACCGTCACGGCGGATCTGGATTATCAGTTCTATGATGAGGACGGCCAGGTGCTGAACCTCTCCGGCATCCATGCCGAGGCGGGTCAGATCCAGGCGACTCTGCCGGTGTACGTCACCAAGGAGCTGAAGCTGACGGTGGACTTCAAGGAAGCCCCCGGCGCACAGCTGGAGAACATGATCTGGGCCATCAAGCCGGAGAGCGTTGTGGTTTCCGGTGACGCCTCTGTTCTGAACGATATGGATTCCATTGTGCTGGACAGCTTTGATCTGCTCAGCGTGACCACGGAAAGCACCAGCCACAGCTACGCCATTCTGGTGCCGGACGGCTGCGAGAATCTCAGCGGCGTGACCCGGGCCACACTGGAGATCGGCTATCCGGATAAGACGGTGGCGGATGTGACCACTCACAACATCCGGGTGGAAAACGCCTCGGCCAGCCGGAACGTGGAGCTTCTGACACAGGAACTCTCCGTGCGGATCTTCGGCACAGCGGCGGAGATGGAGGGCATCACCGGTGAAGATGTGGCGGTGGTGGCGGATCTCAGCGATTACGCGGTGGCCTCCGGCACCTATATGATCCCGGCTCAGGTCCGGGTGGGAGACGGAAAGACCATCGGCGTTTCCGGGACCTATCAGATTCAGGTCCGTATTCCCGAATCCTGAACCGGCGCGGCCCACAGCATTTGACAGAAAATTAGGAGCGATACCATGACACAGATTGCAACAGTTGAAAGAATTTTGGACGATACCCACGCGGAGATCTCCGTTCCCCGGAAGTCCGCCTGCGGCCATGACTGCGAGGAGTGCGCGGGCTGCGGCGTCAGCGGCGTTTCCGTTTACGTCAAGGCGCTGAACACCGTCGGTGCCCGGCCGGGCCAGAAGGTGGTGGTGGAGAGCGACACGAAGAAAATGCTCAAGATCGTCAGCTTTGTTTACCTGATCCCGGTGATCCTGTTTCTGGCGGGATACCTGATCATGCTGGCCTGCAACACCAGCGTGGCGGTGCAGTATACCGCGGCAGTGGCCGGAGCCGTGCTGGGAATTTTGCTGGCCATCTGGTATGACCGCCGGGTGAAGGCCCGGGGCGGGCTGTCCTTTACCATCGTGCGGGTGTTCTGATGTTCGGATATGTGCGGCCCTCCGTCCGGGATCTGCCGGAGGAGGAACTGGACCGGTTCCGCGCCATGTACTGCGGACTGTGCCACACCCTGTCCCGGCGGTACGGACAAGCTGCCCGCTTCATCCTGAACTACGATTTTACCTATCTTGCCATCCTGCTGTCCGATGGGACGGCAGGGGCGCAGGGAGCCGGGCGGTGCTATACCAGTCCGATCAAAAAACGGCCCTTTTTAGAACCTACCGCCGCTATGGAGCTGGCGGCGGACGAGAGCGTGATCTTAGCCTACTGGCAGCTGCGGGACGGCGTGGAGGATCACGCTTGGGCCTCCGGCCTGAAATACCGGGCAGGTGCCCGTCTGCTGGAATCCGCTTACAAACGGGCGGCGGCCCTTCGACCGGAATTCGATCAGGCGGTGCGCCGCCAGCTTCAGCTCCTGAGCGCATTGGAGCAGGCAAAGGACCCGTCTATGGACAGAGCCGCCGACAGCTTTGCCGTGTTGCTTTCCAGCGCTGCGGAGGAGCTGACGGACCCCGTCCGGAAGCGGATCATGGAGCAGCTTCTGTATCATCTGGGCCGCTGGATCTACCTGATCGACGGGGCGGACGATTTGAAAAAAGATGCGGAGAGCGGCAATTATAATCCGGTAGCTCTGCGGTACGGATTGACAGACGGCACATGGACGCCGGAGAGCCGCAGGGACTTTGCCACGACTCTGGACCATTCCATCCACCAGATGGCCGCAGCCTTTGAGCTGTGGGATTTCGGCGTGTGGACGCCGGTCCTGCAGTCCACCTTTTACGGAGGGCTGTTTCAGGTGGGGAAAGCCGTGCTGGACGGCAGTTTCCATCGCCCCAGCAGAAAGAATATCAGAGAGATTGAGGAAACCGAATGAACGATCCATACGAGGTCCTGGGAGTTCCCCGGACCGCCACCGATGAGGAAATCAAAAAGGCTTACCGGAATCTGGCCCGGAAATATCATCCGGACAATTATCATGACAGCCCTCTGGCCGATCTGGCGCAGGAGAAGATGAAGGATATCAACGCCGCTTACGAGCAGATCACTAAGGAGCGCAGCGGACGGGGAGACAGCCCCGCCGGCGGCTATCGCCAGAACGCCTATGGCGGATACGGCGGCCAGAGCTACTCCGGCGGGGACAGCGTGTTTCAGCAGGTGCGCTACGCTATCCAGCTGGGAGATCTTGGCCGGGCGGAGGCGCTGCTCACCAATTACAGCAACCACAATGCCGAGTGGAATTTCCTGAAGGGCGTTGTATGTGCCCGCCGGGGCTGGATGGACGAAGCCAAGCGTTACTATGAGACTGCCTGCCAGATGGACCCCGGCAATCTGGAATATCAGCGAGCGCTGGACTATATGGAAAACGGCCCCCGACAGGCTTACACGCCAGGCGGAACCACCTTTGGGACGGACCTGTGCGGCAGTAATCTGTGCCTGCCTATGTGCTGCCTGTGGTCACTTTGCAGCGGCAGTGTGCCAATCTGCTGCTACTGCTGATAAATAACGTGTAAAACCGGCGGAAACGTGCTCTGACAGGGAAGAATGACCATTTGCGGAAGGCGTTTCCCCGTAAAATAGGAGGAATCAGCATGATCAAAAGCATGACCGGCTACGGTCGGGCGAGAGAGGTGCGGAACAAGCGGGATATCACCGTGGAGGTCCGCTCCGTCAACAACCGGTATCTGGACTGCACCGTGAAGATGCCCCGGATGTACAGCTTTGCGGAGGATGCCGTGAAGCAGTGCGTCCAGAAGGCCATCTCCCGGGGCAAGGTGGATGTGTTCATCACGGTGGATGCCTCCGCCGCAGATGTGGCCAAGGTCACGGTGAACCGGGAGCTGGCGGCCCAGTATGCCGCTGCGCTGGCAGAGCTGTCTGAGGTCTGCGGCACGGAGTCCAAGGTGACGCCGGAGCAGCTTTCCCGGTTTCCGGACGTCCTGACGGTGACGAAGGAGGACGAGGATCTGGAAACGGTGTCTGCGGACCTGTGCGCCGTGGCGGAGCAGGCTCTGGAAGCCTACAACGCCATGCGGGCCGTGGAGGGCCGGAAGCTGGCAGAGGACATCGGCAACCGCCTGACCTATATTGAGAACTATACGTCTCAGGTGGAGCAGCGTTCCCCGGAGACTGTGACGGAGTACCGCGCCAAGCTGACGGCCCGGATGGAGGAAGTGCTTCAGAGCACCACCATCGATCCTCAGCGGATCCTGCAGGAGGCTGCCATCTACGCCGATAAGGTGGCCGTGGACGAGGAGACCGTCCGCCTGCGGAGCCATGTGGCCCAGCTGCGGACCATGCTGGAATCCGATGAGCCTATGGGCCGGAAGATGGACTTCCTGATCCAGGAGGTCAACCGGGAGTCCAACACCATCGGCTCCAAGTGCTGCGACGTGGCCATCGCCCAGGTGGTGGTGGGCCTCAAGGCAGAGGTGGAGAAGATGCGGGAACAGGTCCAGAACGTGGAGTAAGTCATGAAGCTTATCAACATCGGTTTTGGAAATCTGGTATCCCAGGAGCGGCTGGTGGCCATCGTCAGCCCGGATTCCGCACCCATCAAGCGAATGGTGCAGGAGACCCGGGAGCGCGGTATGCTCATTGACGCCACCTACGGCCGCAAGACCGCGTCCATTTTCATCATGGACAGCGATCACGTGATTTTATCGGCGCTGCCGCCGGAGCGGTTCAGCCCGAAGAAGCAAGAGGGAGAGGGATCATGAGAGGAAAAACGTTTATTATTTCCGGCCCATCCGGCGTAGGCAAGAGCACGGTGCTCAGCGCTCTGCTGGAGAAGCGGAAGAACCTGTATTTTTCAGTATCCGCCACCACCAGAGACCCCCGGCCCGGTGAACTGGACGGCATCCATTATCATTTTATGGATGCGGAGTCCTTCCGCAAGTGGATCGCCATGGACCAGTTTCTGGAATACGCCGAATATGTGGGCAACTTCTACGGCACCCCCAAGCGGTTCGTGGATGAGGCTATGGATAAGGGGCAGGATGTGATCCTGGACATTGAGGTGCAAGGCGCCTTACAGGTCACCAGCAAGCGGCCCGACACGGTGAAGATCTTCATCGCCCCGCCCAGCTGGAAGGAACTGGAACGCCGCCTGAAGGACCGCGGCACCGACGATCCGGAGAAGGTGCAGAAGCGTCTGCTCCGGGCCAAGGTGGAGTTCCAGACCGCCCATACCTACGATTATTTTGTCATCAACGATACGGTGGAGGACGCCGTCCGGGAACTGGACGCCATCATCACCGCCGAGCACTGCAAGCCCAAGGAGCGTATGTCTGTTCTGGCGGAGTGACCGCCGTTTATTCCCTGATACAATAAAAAATTAAAGCCGCACAGCGGCAGATTGGAAGTAGAATATTATGATGCTGTATCCCGCTATGAACAAGCTGAAAAGTCATATCCCCAACCGTTATATGCTGGTGAACGTGGTGGCCCTTCGCGCCCGCCAGATCGCCGACGATGCCGAGGAAGCCGGCGTCCAGCTGGACGAGAAGCCCGTGACTCTGGCCATCCATGAGGTTGCGGACGGTAAGATCGACGCCAGCGGTATGGATCTGACCATTTCTGTCGATAACTGATCGAACACATCATCGGAGGAGGGCGAGGCATGGAGACCGCGGACATGGTAAAGGTTGCGGTCAGCGCCGCGCCCTATTCCATTGATAAGCCGTATAGCTATCTGGTGCCGGAATCGCTGGCAGCGGCGGCCGTCCCCGGCGTTCGGGTCATGGTGCCCTTTGGACGGGGCAATAAGGAGAGCGAGGGCCTGATCCTGGCCCGTGTTCAGGAGCCGAAGCTGCCGGGGAGCAAGGCCATCCGGCAGATATTGGATCCGGAGCCGGTGCTGGATAAGGCCGGTATCGATCTGGCGCTGTGGATGCGGGGCCGGTATTTCTGCACGGTGTTCGAGGCGGTGAAAACCATTCTCCCCGCCGGACTGTGGTACGGTCTGCGGGAGATCTGGTCGCTGGCTATGGAGCCGGAGGCCGCCCGCTCCGCCGCTGTGGGCATCCCCGGCGCGTGGCAGGTGTTGGACCTGCTGGAAAAGCAGGGCGGCAAGGCGGATATCCGCGTCCTGCGGGACGCCTTGGGCGACGGGGCGGAAAAGCCCCTCAAGGCCATGAAAAAGGCGGAGATCCTCACTTGCGAGACGGATGCCAAGCGCAAGATCGCCGATAAGTCCCACCGGATGGTGGAGCTGGCGGTCAACACGGAGGACGCCTACGCTCTGACGGAGCCAAAGCGCCGCTCCGCCCCGGCGCGGTACGAGGTGGTGAACTTCTTAGCCACGGCGGGACGGACCCCGGCAGCGGAGGTCAGCTATTATACCGGGGCCTCCTCCCGGACGCTGAAGACCATGGAGAAGGCGGGACTGATCGCCTTTTCCGAGGAGGAGGAGCTGCGGGTGCCGTCCTTGGACGATGTGGAGCCGGGGCCGGAGATCGTTTTGAACGAAGAACAGCAGCGGGCTTTTGAAGAGATTTTAGGCCGGGTACAGGCGGCAAAGCCGTCGGTCACGCTGCTGCACGGTGTTACCGGCAGCGGTAAGACGCAGGTTTATCTGCGCTTGGTGCAGGAAACGCTGGCGTTGGGAAAAACCGCTATGGTGCTGGTGCCGGAGATCGTGCTGACGCCGCAGATGATGCGGAAATTCAGCTCCTACTTCGGCAGCCGGGTGGCCATGCTCCACAGCTCCCTGAAAATGACGGAGCGCTATGACCAGTGGAAGCGCATCCGCCGGGGAGAGGTGGACGTGGTGCTGGGGACCCGCTCCGCTCTGTTCGCGCCCCTGAAAAATCTGGGCCTCATCATCATGGACGAGGAGCAGGAGGGAAGCTATCAGTCGGAAAACGTACCCCGGTACGATGCCCGGGAGGTCGCCAAATACCTCTGTGTCCGGGAAAAGGCGGCGCTGGTGTTCGGTTCCGCTACGCCTACGGTGGAGACCGCTTGGGCGGCGGAACAGGGAAGCTATCAAAAGGCGCTGCTGCGGCGGCGCTACAACGAAAACGCCTTGCCGGAGGTCCTCATTGCGGATCTGCGGCAGGAGATCCTGAACGGCAATCCGGGCCTGATCAGCACCCCGCTGCGGCAGGAGCTGGAAAAAAATCTGGCGGCGGGGGAGCAGAGTATCCTGTTTCTGAACCGCCGGGGCAGCAGCCGGATGCTGCTGTGCGGCGAGTGCGGCTATGTGCCCCAGTGCCCCCGGTGCAGCACCGCCATGACCTATCATTCCGCCAACGGGCGGCTGATGTGCCACTACTGCGGACACTCCGAACCGGCGGCGGACACCTGCCCGGAATGCGGCGGCTGGATGAAGCATGTTGGCGCGGGCACCCAGAAGGTGGAGGAAGAACTGCGGGAACTGTTCCCGGAGGCGGGCATCCTGCGGATGGACGCCGATACCACCGCCGGGGGCCATGAGGAGATCCTGCAGACCTTTGAGCGGGAGCGTGTCCCCATTCTGCTGGGGACGCAGATGGTGGCGAAGGGACTGGATTTTGAAAACGTAACGCTGGTGGGCGTTCTCTCCGCGGATATTTCCCTGTATGTGGACAATTACCGGGCGGCGGAGCGCACCTTCAGCCTGCTGACCCAGGTGGTAGGCCGTGCGGGCCGGGGCGGGAAAACCGGCCGGGCCGTGATCCAGACCTACACGCCGGGGAACGATGTGATCCGGTGCGCCGCCCGGCAGGATTATGACGCTTTTTACGAAAGCGAGATCCGGATGCGCCGTCTGCGGCGGTATCCTCCCTTTGCGGACCTTTTCACTGTCACCGTTTCCGGAACGGAGGAGGGCCGGGTGCTTCGGGCCGCCGTGTCCGTCCGGGAGACGCTGCGGCAGCTTTGCAGGCGGCCGGAGTTGGCCGCCGGGGAGCCGGAGGTCTTAGGCCCTGCCCCCGCACCGGTGGTGAAGGTGAATAACCGGTTTCGCTACCGCTGCACACTGGTGGGAAAGAATGACAAGGCCACCCGGGAAATGCTGGCATGGCTGCAAAAGGACTTTGCCAAAGACAGCGCCAACCGGGGCATGAATCTGTTTGTGGACCATAACGCGGCGGACTGACCGCCGTGATCAAATCAAGGAGGTGCCATTCATGGCATTACGAAAGATCGTAGAACAGGGCGACGAGTGTCTGACAAAGGTCTGCCGCCCGGTGACAAAATTTGACCGGCGGCTGCATGACCTGCTGGACGATATGGCGGAGACGCTGGCAGACGCCAACGGCGCGGGACTGGCGGCACCCCAGGTGGGGATCTTGCGCCGGGTCTGTCTGGTGCTGGACGAGGAAGCGGAGGAATATTTGGAGCTCATCAACCCGGAGATCATCGCCCAGAGCGGCGAGCAGACCGGGCTGGAGGGCTGCCTCAGCGTCCCCGGCAAGTGGGGCATCGTCACCCGGCCCAACCGGGTGCGGGTCCGGGCGCAGGACCGGGACGGCGACTGGTTCGAGGCGGAGGCCGAGGGCCTGACGGCCCGGGCCTTCTGCCATGAGATCGAGCATCTGGACGGCCACCTGTTCGTGGAGCACATCGACCACTTCCTCACCGAGGAGGAGCTGAAGGAATATCTGGAGGACGAGGAATAATGCGCATCCTGTTTATGGGCACGCCGGATTTCGCGGCGGTGTCTCTGAAGCGACTGGTGGAGGACGGCCACGAGCTCTGCGGTGTGTTCACCCAGCCGGATAAGCCCCGGAACCGGAACAAAGTGACCTTCTCCCCTGTGAAGGAGTACGCCTTGTCACAGGGCCTGACTGTGTATCAGCCGACCAAACTGCGGGACGGTACGGCCCTGGAGCTGGTGAAGTCGCTGGCCCCGGAGCTGATCGTGGTGGTGGCCTATGGCCGTATTCTGCCCAAGGACATTCTGGACGTGCCGCCCCTTGGCTGCGTGAACGTCCATGCGTCCCTGCTGCCCAAATATCGGGGTTCTGCCCCTATCAACTGGGCCATGCTCAACGGTGACGCGGAGACCGGCGTTTCCATCATGTATATGGCGGAGGAACTGGACGCCGGCGATGTGATCCTCACAGCGAAAACGCCCATCGACCCGGAGGAGGATCTGCCCTCTCTGTGGGACCGGTTGGCAAAGGTCGGCGCGGAGGCACTGGCGGAGGCCCTTCCTCTGCTGGCGGCGGGAACCGCCCCCCGGACCCCGCAGGACAGCGCACAGGCCACCTTTGCGCCCATGCTGTCCCGTGAGCTGTCTCCTATTGACTGGACGAAGCCCGTGGCGGCCATCCGCAATCAGGTGCGGGGACTGATCCCCTGGCCCTGCGCCACGGCGGAACTGGCGGGCCAGCGGTTCAAAATTTACAAAACAGCCGTTGGCACGGCTACGGACAAGACGCCCGGTACGCTGCTTTCCGCCGGAAAGAAGGGCATCGAGGTGGCCTGCGGCGACGGGCAGAGCCTTTGGATCACGGAGCTTCAGGCGGAGGGCGGCAAGCGCATGAGCGCGGCGGCCTATCTGCTGGGCCATCCCATGAATATCTGATTGGAGGAACGCCATGCCTTACTACGGTTATTACGGCGGTTACGGCGATTTTTTAGCGAATAATATCTACTGCATTTTGCTGATCCCGGTGCTCCTGCTGTCCCTGTGGGCGCAGGCGCAGGTCAGCGGAAACTTCAAACGGTACAGCGGTGTTGCCAACCGGCGGCGTCTCACCGGCGCGCAGGCGGCGGAGGCGGTGCTGCGGGCCCACGGCGTCTGCAACGTGGCCATCCGGCCCTGCTCCGGCAGCCTGACGGATCACTATGATCCCCGTGACAACAGCATTTCCCTGTCAGAAAATGTCTACAACTCCACCTCCATCGCGGCGGTGGGCGTGGCGGCCCACGAGGCCGGTCATGCCGTGCAGTACGCGGAAAACTACGGCCCGGTGCGGCTGCGGACGGCCATTATCCCCGCCACCCAGATCGGCTCCAAGTTTTCTTTCATCCTGCTGCTGGTGGGCATGGTCCTGTACAGCCAATCTCTGTTTTTCGTGGGTATCCTGCTGTTTTCCCTGACCACGATTTTCCAGCTCATTACCCTGCCGGTGGAGTTCAACGCCTCCCACCGGGCCTTACAAACACTGGAAAACGAACAGCTTTTGTATGACGATGAGCTTCCCGGCGCGCGGAAGGTGTTAAAGGCGGCGGCACTGACCTATGTGGCTGCGCTGCTGATGTCCGTCTTGCAGCTGCTGCGCTATGTGCTCATCTTTGTGGGCCGCAATAACCGCGGACGGAGGGACAACTGATGGGCGCCCGGGAAACGGCCCTGCGGGTCCTGATGTCCTGTCGGAATAACCATGCCTGGGCGGACGCCGCCCTGAAAGCTCAGTTAGGCCGGGACGGTCTGGTGGGCCCGGAGGCGGCGCTGTGCAGCCGATTGGTTTACGGCGTGGTCCAGAACCAGCAGTTGTTGGATTTCTACCTCAGCGCGTACTGCTCCCAGAAGCCGGATCATCTTCAGCCGCCGCTGCTGGAGATCCTGCGTCTGGGTGCATATCAAATCTTATATTTGGACCGGGTACCGGACAGCGCGGCGGTGAACACCTCCGTGGAGCTGGCGAAGATCTCCGGCAGAGGGCAGGCATCCGGCCTTGTGAACGCGGTGCTCCGCAAGATCGCTCAAAATAAGACGGCGCTGCCGCCCATCCCGGAGCGGGACGAGGCGAAGTACCTCTCCATCCGGTACAGCCACCCCAAGTGGCTGGTGAAGCGGCTGCTGGCGATCCTGGGCCGGGAGGAGGCGGAAACATTCCTGGCGGCGGACAACAGCACCCCGCCCCTGACGGTACAGGTCAACCCCCTGAAAACCAACGCGGAAAGCCTGATAAAGGAACTGGAAGGCTGGGGCGTGAAAGCAACCCCCCACCCTTGGGTGCCCGGTTGCCTGGAACTGACCGGAGCCGGAGACCTGACCACACTGGCCCCCTTCCGGGAGGGCAAATTGCTGGTGCAGGACCCCGCCGCCCGGCTGGTGTCCCTGATCGCCGGCGTGCAGCCGGGGCAAAAGGTGCTGGATCTCTGCGCCGCCCCTGGCGGCAAGTCCTTCAGCGCCGCCTTTGCCATGGAGGACAAAGGGGAGATCGTCTCCTGCGACCTCCACGAAAACAAGCTGAAACGAATTCAGGAGGGCGCGGCCCGGCTGGACCTGACCTCTATTACCACCTCCGCCGGAGACGGCCGGGTGTTCCGCCCGGAATGGGCGGAGCGGTTTGACACGGTGCTGGTGGATGCTCCCTGCTCCGGTCTGGGTATCATCCGGAAGAAGCCGGACGTCCGCTACAAAAAGGCAGACGATCTGTTCACCCTGCCGGTGATCCAGACGGCGCTGCTGGACAACGCCGCCCGGTATGTGGCCCCCGGCGGCGTGCTGGTGTATTCCACATGCACCATTCTGCCGGAGGAAAACGAGCAGGTGACGGACGCCTTCCTGACGGAGCACAGCGATTTCTGCCGGGACGGCTTCACCCTGCCGGCACCGGTAGGGGAGACGGAGGGGCAGCTGACCCTCTGGCCCCAGCGCCACGGTACCGACGGCTTTTACATCTGCCGCATGAAGCGGACATAACGAGGAATTTATGATCGATTTGAAATCCCAGACCCTGGAGGAAATGACGGCGACCCTGAAGGAGATGGGGGAGCCGGCCTTCCGGGGCAAGCAGGTCTTTACCTGGCTCCATAAGGGCGTCACCTCCTTTGACGAGATGAGCAACCTCTCCAAGCCTCTCCGGGAGAAGCTGAAGGAGCGGTGCTATATCACAGCGCCCTCCGTGGCCCGGAAGCAGGTTTCCAAGCTGGACGGCACCGTGAAGTACCTGTGGGAACTGCTGGACGGCAACTGCATCGAAACGGTGGTCATGCAGTACCACCACGGCAACACCGTCTGCGTTTCCTCACAGGTGGGCTGCCGGATGGGGTGCGCTTTTTGCGCTTCCACCATCGCTGGCAAGGTGAGGGACTTAACACCGTCTGAAATCTTGGACCAGGTGATTTTCGCCCAGAAGGACTCCGGACTGCCCATTTCCAATATCGTTTTGATGGGCATCGGCGAGCCGCTGGACAATCTGGACAACGTGCTGCGGTTTCTGGAGCTGGTGAACCACCCGGACGGGCTGAACATCGGTATGCGGCACATCTCTCTGTCCACCTGCGGCGTGATCCCCGGCATTGACCGGCTGTCGGACCTGGAATTACAGCTGACGCTGTCGGTTTCCCTCCACGCGCCGGACAGTGAGACACGATCCAAAATCATGCCGGTGAACCGGGCCTATGACGTGGAAAAGCTGTTTGACGCCTGCCACCGGTACTTTAAAAAGACCGGGCGGCGGATCTCCTTTGAATACGCCATGATCGACGGTGTCAATGACCACGACTGGCAGGCGGATCTTATTGCCAAAAAGCTGAAGGGGATGCCGGGACATGTGAACCTGATCCCGCTGAACGATGTGGCGGAGAGTCCTCTGAAACCATCCCGCCGGGTAGCGGCGTTTCAGAAGCGCTTGGAATCTCACGGTCTGACCGCTACGGTACGGCGGAGCCTCGGAGGAGATATTGACGCCTCCTGCGGCCAGCTGCGGCGGAAGGAAATGGAAGAACGGAAAAAAGGAGCGGCTGAATCATGATAAAAACCTGGGCCGTTACGGATACTGGCCTTGTGCGAAAGGAAAATCAGGATACTTACCGGATCGCCCGGAACGGTGACATCTGTGTGGTGTGCGATGGTATGGGCGGTGCCGCCGGCGGCCGGCTTGCCAGTACGCTGGCGTCGGAGACTTACGCGGCGGAGATGGAGAAGGCCCTGAAACCGGATATGACCCCGGAGCAGCTCCGGGAGGCTTCTGCCTACGCGGTGGCCATGGCCAACCGGGCCGTGGCGGAGCGGGCAGAGGCGGAGGCGGCGCTTGCCAATATGGGTACCACTCTGGTTGCCGCTGTGGCCTATGAGAACGGCGCGGTGATCACCAACGTTGGCGACAGCCGGGCCTATTACATCACGGAGGCGGGGATCACCCGCATTACCAAGGATCACTCTCTGGTGGAGACCATGGTGGACCACGGCGACATCACCGCTGATGAGGCCCGCCGCCATCCGGGGCGGAACCTCATCACCCGTGCTCTGGGCCGGGATACCAACGCCGCCTGCGACGGGTATATCCGCCCTATGGAGCAGGGGGACTTTATTCTGCTGTGCACCGACGGACTGGTGAACACCGTCACCGATCAGGAAATGCTCTTTGAGATCGTCCACGGCGGCGATCTGGACACCTGTCTGGATCGGCTGCTGCATATTTCCAAAAGTCAGGGTGCGCCGGACAACGTGACGGCAGTCCTGATGCAGAAGCTGTAAGAAGGGGGGAGACGTATGGATCAATACATTGGAAAAATGCTGGACAACCGCTATGAGATCCTGGAGCGCATCGGCACAGGCGGCATGGCGATCGTCTACAAGGCAAAGTGCCATCGCCTCAACCGTCTGGTGGCGATCAAAATTCTGAAAAGCGATCTGGCGCAGAACGAGGAGTTCCGCCGCCGGTTCAACGCGGAGTCGCAGGCTGTTGCCCAGCTGTCTCACCCCAACATCGTATCGGTGTACGATGTGTCACGGGGCGGCGATATGGAATATATCGTCATGGAGCTGATCGACGGCATCACCCTCAAGCAGTATATGGAAAAGCGGGGCCAGCTGAACTGGCGGGAGTCTCTGCACTTCATCACCCAGATCATGCGGGGCCTCAGCCACGCCCACAGCCGTGGCATCATCCACCGGGACATCAAGCCCCAGAACATCATGGTCCTGCGGGACGGCAGCGTGAAGGTGGCCGATTTCGGCATCGCCTGTCTGGCGGATTCCGCCCAGACCCTGACACAGGAAGCCCTTGGCTCCGTCCACTATATTTCTCCGGAGCAGGCACGGGGCGACCGGCCGGACGCCCGCAGCGACATTTATTCCTCCGGCGTGGTGCTTTATGAGATGCTCACCGGACGGCTGCCCTTTGAAGGAGAGTCCGCCGTTTCCGTGGCCATCCAGCACCTCAGCTCTATCCCGCTGGCTCCGCGGGAGATCAATCCCGATATTCCCGAGCAGTTGGAGCTGATCTGCATGAAGGCTATGGCCCCGGATCTGGAGCACCGCTATCAGTCGGCGGACGCCATGATCGCGGATCTGGAAGCCTTCCGGAAGAATCCGGAGGTGGAGATGAAATTCGACCTTTCGGACCTGCGCCCGGAGGAGAATGACGAGCCTACCCGGACCATCCGCACCATGCCCAGCCATACGGTGACGATCCCCGTCCATCAGCCGGAGAGGAATTATCCCCACCGGGAACGGGACGAGGACGAGGAGCCACGCCGCGCCGGAAACGGCAAGCGGGGCGTGCTGGTGGGTGCCGTGACGGTGGCGGCGGTAGCCGTGGTGATCGTGCTGTTCAAGACCATCCTCGGCTCCTTTGCTCCTGCGGTGGTGGACCAGTATCAGGTGCCGGATCTGTATAACATGACCATCGAGGAAGCGGAGAACGATCCCCGGATCGAAGGTGTTTTTGAGATCCAGAAGGCCGGCTCTGAGTTCAGCGCCGACGTGCCGGAGGGCCACATCCTCCGGCAGGACCCCAAGAAGGGGGAGACCCGGAAGGGCAGCCAGCTGGTGATCCAGGTGTGGGTCAGCGCCGGTGAGGAGACCGGCGAGGTGCCGGATCTGGAAAACAAATCCGAGCAGGACGCCCGTATCCTACTGGAAAAGCTGAACAAGGAATACAATCTGGAGCTGACCGTGGAGACCCCGGAGGAATTGAAGCAGTTCTCCGAGGAGATCACGGAGGGGTACGTCATCAAGACGGAGCCGGCTCAGGGCGAGATCCTGAAAAAGGGCGATACCGTAAAACTGATTCTCAGCAAGGGCCCGGACATCAAACCGGTAACGGTCCTGCCCTTTGTGGGAATGAGCATTGACAGCGTGTTGTCCCAGCTGGAAAGCTACAAGCTGACCTGCGACGCCGCGGATGTGGAGGTAGTGGACAGCGACAAGCCCGGCGGCACCATTGTCTGGCAGAGTCCGGCCAGCGGCGAGACCGTGCCGGAGTGGACGACCATCAAGTTCCGGGTCAGTGCGGGACTGGCCAGCAGCGCCCTGCCCATCACGGTGGACATCCCCCAGAACGGAAAGGACATTGTCAAGGTGGAGATCTATGTGGGCGACGAGCCGAATCCCCAGTACAGCGAGACTGTCTACGAGGCGGACGGAGCCGTGAGCACCACCCTTTACGGCACGGGCCGGAAAATGGTGAAGGTCTACTTTGACGGCGTGCTGGATCAGAAACAATCCTATGAGCGGAGCTTTGACTGATACGATGGCAGAGGGACGGATTCAAAAAGCCCTCAGCGGCTTTTACTATGTGGATACCGGCGCGGAGGTGCTGACCTGCCGTGCCCGGGGAAAATTCCGGAAGGAGGGCCTGTCCCCTCTGGTGGGGGACCGGGTGACGGTCCGGGAGCTGGGAAACGGCGAGGGGTTCGTGGAGTCTATCCTCCCCCGGAAAAACGCCTTTGAGCGGCCGGCGGTGGCGAATATCGACCAGTTGGTTGTGATCGGCTCCGCCGCCATCCCCAAAACAGACCCATTTCTCATCGACCGCATTGCGGCCATCGCTGCCCTGAAGGGCTGCGAGGTGGTGGTGCTGCTGAATAAGTGCGATCTGGACCCGGCAGAGGAGCTGTACCGCATCTATACCGCCGCCGGGTTCCCGACACTGCGGATCAGCGCGGAGACCGGAGAGGGTCTGGAGGAACTGATCCCCCTGATCGCTGGTAAGTTATCTGCCTTTACAGGCAACTCCGGCGTAGGGAAATCCAGTATCCTGAACGCGCTGGACCCGGCGTTCCAGCTAAAGACCGGGGAGATCAGCACGGCCCTGGGCCGGGGACGCCACACCACCCGCCATGTGGAGCTGTTCCGTCTGAGCTGCGGGGCGGAGATCATGGATTCACCGGGATTTTCCTCCTTTGAAACGGAGGAACTGAATCTGGAGCTGAAACATCGCCTGCCGGAGACCTTCCGGGAGTTCGCTCCCTATTTGGGGGAGTGCCAGTTTTTGGATTGCAGCCATACCAAGGAAAAGGGATGCGCCGTGCGGGAAGCGCTGGAAGCGGGGAAGCTCCAGCCCAGCCGGTATCAGAGTTATCTGCGTCTGTTCGAGGAACTGAAACCTCTGCGGGAATGGCAGGAAAAGCGGAAATAAGTACGCCCCATATTTGCGCCCCGTTTGTGAGATATGCCAGTCTCACAAGCGGGGCGCTTTTCTGCGTCAAAATGGAGGGTTGGAAACACTCCGGCTCGCAATCAGAGCGCTGCGTTCTCATCGGGCCTGCTTCTCCTTGCGGAAAACGGTATGCTGTGGTAACATATATCAATTAACTGAAATGAATGGAAGGATCAGGAAATGCAGGCTTACACATACGTTGAAAAGGGGAAATTTGCATTGCTGGAAAAGCCGAAGCCGGTGCTGCTGCACGAGCGGGACGCCATTGTGAAGGTGACGCTGGCCAGCATCTGCTCCAGCGATCTGCACATCAAGCATGGCAGCGTTCCCCGGGCCGTTCCCGGTATCACGGTGGGACATGAGATGGTGGGCGTTGTGGAATCGGTAGGCAGCGCCGTGACCCATGTCAAGCCGGGGGACCGGGTGACGGTGAATGTGGAGACCTTCTGCGGTGAGTGTTTTTTCTGTAAGAAGGGCTTTGTAAACAACTGTACCGATGAAAACGGCGGCTGGGCCTTGGGCTGCCGCATTGACGGCGGCCAGACGGAATACGTGCGGGTGCCCTTCGCCGATCAGGGTCTGAACAAGATTCCAGACGGCGTCACCGACCGGCAGGCTTTGCTGGTGGGGGACGTCCTCGCCACCGGCTTCTGGGCGGCTCGTATTTCTGAAATCACAGCGGAGGACACCGTGCTGATCTTCGGAGCAGGCCCCACCGGAATTTGCACGCTGCTCTGCGTGATGCTGAAACAGCCGAAGCGCATCATTGTCTGCGAAAAGGATGAGAGCCGCGTCCGCTTCATCAACGAGCACTATCCGGAGGTGCTGACGGTCTCGCCGGACGAGTGCCTGAATTTTGTACGCACCAACAGCGACCACGGCGGCGCGGACGTGGTGTTGGAGGTGGCCGGCGCGGAATCTACCTTCCGTCTGGCCTGGGAGTGCGCGAGACCCAACGCCATCGTGACGGTGGTGGCACTGTATGACAAGGCCCAGGTCCTGCCGCTACCGGATATGTACGGCAAGAACCTCACCTTCAAGACCGGTGGCGTGGACGGCTGCAACTGCGAGGAAACGCTGCGTCTCATCGCGGAGGGGAAACTGGACACCGAGCCGCTCATCACCCACACCTATCCCCTCAGCAGGATCGAAGAGGCCTACGAGCTCTTTGAAAACCGGCGAGACAACGTGATCAAGGTCGCGGTGGAGTGCTCATGATCCCATGTGGGAACCACTGGCCCAACTGTCGCCCTGTTGCGATCCGATACAGAGACTAAAAAAGCTTGCTGTCAATCGACAGCAAGCCTTTTTGCGTTGGCAGCCAAAACGAGGGGGCTGCACGATTCTTTTTTGAAAGAGACACGTACCGGACTTTTTGCGGACTTCCGTTTGGGATTGGCTTCGATTTCTTACGCCCTCTTTTTCGGAATCAGCAGGAGCCGTTCGCAGGGGATCTCGGATTCCTGCTCCAACTGATTTGCTGCCAGAATGTCCGCGATGGTTGTGTTGTAGCGCTTCGCCACCTCCCATGCGGATTCCTGCCTGCCCACGCAGCGCAGGATCAAAGACGGCGCGTTGGACAGGTCCTTGGGCGTACTCTCGTCCAGCACGGCGGAGGCTACGCACAGCTTGCGGCACCGGCCGCAGACCTCCACCTGAAAATCAACCGGGAATCGGACCTCGATGCCACGGTCTCCCAAAGTTCCCTGAATTTCCTCCCCACAGAAGGCACGGGTGGACACGGTACAGTCCTTTGGCAGCTCCATGGGGCAGCAGACGTCGATGCAGCGTTCTGCCGACAAACAGGAGCCTCCCTCGTCCAGATACAGCGCCCGGACCGTCACCGCCGTCCGCAGCTGAGTAATTTCTCCCTCCCGGCTGACGGACACCGCCCCGCAGTCGGCGCACAGGGACAGCACCGCCTCCGCCGCCACGCCGATCTCCAGCACCTCCCGGACGGTCTGCCGCCGGGTCACGGACTCGTACAGGCTGCACAGATCCAGTTGACTCGGCTCATAGCGGGTCTCGTAAGCGGTGGAGTAGAGGTCCGTCAGCAGCGTGACCTCCCGTGTCTCCCGCAGAAAGGCCATGGTGTGATAGTAGACCGTCACGGACAGTTGGCGGCCCTCGTCATCGGAGCCGTCGATCTGAATGTCCGTCCCGGTGATCCGCAGGCGCATGGACACCTGGGTATTTTCCTCTGTGCTATCCGTCTCCATGATCTGTGAAAAGGGCAGCTCCGCGCTGGCGGAGGCCAGCTGCCCGCCGATGGTGCGGTACAGTGCGGAAACCAAAAAGACCCCCTTGAAGATCAGCTTGTTGCCAATGGCCTTAGTCTCCGTCACGATGCCGTTGGCCCGGCAGTGGAGCAGCTCCGCCGCACCCTCCCGACCCAGCGACAGGGACATGGTCTCCGAAAAGGTCAGATCCTTTTCCGCCACCTGCCGCAGCAAAGACACCGTCTGCCCGCAGCACCGCTTTTCCACCAGCAGCGCCGGGTCCGTCTCCGCATCGGAGGAGATGGTCAGGCATACCTTCCGGCAGCCGGCCAGATGGGTCACCAGCTTGCAGCGGGTGAATATCTTCCGGGGATTCAGCATCCGGCTTTCCAGCAACTCGATCTCCGTCTCCACCACTACATGGGCGCACCCGGCCAACCCTTCCCCCTGCGCCGAAAAGGGCATGGCGAATTCCAGTGCCCGGACGCCGGACTCATTCTCCGGCGTGTAGAGGACCGTCACCCGGACGGTGCCGGTGACGCCGTCCTGCTCTGTGCCGCCGTGGAGGCAGACCACTCCCTCCGCCGAAATGATCCGGGCGATGTCCGGGCAGTAATCCGGAACGATGGTCTCCGCGGTCTCCTCCTGCGTCAGCGTCTGCGGCTCTCCCAGTTCGTATGTATCCAGACACTCCTTTTTTAATTCCAGTTCCATGTGGGTATCCTTCCTTTCCGCTCAGTGTACTTCAGTGCAGTTTATGAGCGGCGGGGACCCCTTATGCCTGGATTCTGAACAGCTTCCGCAGCAGTCCCCGCATGGCCTTGGGCGCCTTCCACACTACGATATTCATACCCCTCTCCTTTCTACCGCTTCCAGCAGGCACAGCCGCTGGCGATCAGCAATGTTGCCACCAGGAACATCAACAGTCCCGTTGGAAAAATGGCCGCGATGAGGATGCCTGCCCCCATGGCGATGGCGAATATTCCAATGATGCAGTTCCGTCCTCCCCGAAACACCCGGCTCCGCCTCCTTTCCTTACAGCCCAATATATGACCGCACCCCTGTCCCCGGTTCCGGTTTTCTTCCGAAATCGGATGCGGGTGCATGTGCTTTTTCACCGCTCCGGGGACCAAATGAGTGTGGCCTCGATGGGGAGCTTTGTGATCGGCCGCAGGCGGTTTTGTGGCTGTGGTTGAAACCCGGACCGATGCGGTTTTAAATATGGTGTGTGCGTCCTGTCATAAAAGTGGCCGCTGATGGCATAAGCTGTTCCAGAAGAAATGCTTGGGGGAGGGGATCGGATGTCCGGAAAAAAGAAACCGGCGGGAAAGCAGATCGCTTTGTGCTTGCTGCTGACGGCGGCTGTGGACGGCTTGGGTGTCCTGCTGGTGACGCTGCTGGCGGTGAAGGGGATCGTGGGGGAGGACAGGGTCCCGCAGGCGCTGGGGGCGCTGGCCTTCTGCGCGGCCTTCGCCGGGGGACTTCCGGCAGGGAAGGGGAGACTGGGTCCGGGCGGGAGTCTGCTGAATGCGGGGGCCTTCGCCCTGCTTCTGATCTTGCTTTGCTTCGGCGGCTGGGGCGAGGGGATCGCGGTCCGGGGGCTGATCCTGCTGGCTCTGATCCTGCTGGGCGGGCTGCTGGCGGCGCTGCTCTGCGGAAAGGTGGGGAAGCGGTCTAACAAGCGATTGGTGAAATCTCACAAAAAGCTGCGTTCCGTCTGAAAAAGCGCCGTCCGGTGGGGCGGCGCTCCTTTTTTTCGGTGTGGTCAGATATGGGAAGATTCTGCGGGGGATAGACACTACATCTTGCGTAAAATGAGAGAAAAGGTGCTGTTTTATGCTGCGATTTACGCGGTTGACATAATACAGTTTACATAATATTTTAGCATAAACGCCGAAAAACAGGTATTTTCTGGAAACACCTTGCGAAACGGCGCCATTTGAATTATATTTGAATGAGAAAAGTTTTACGTCAACCGCAACATAAATCTTGTCCCACTTTCATAGGCTGGGGTGAGGTGATGCGGTTTGAAATGGAATCGTGCGGAACGATGGACAGACCCCAGCTGGCTGCACAGCCTGCTGCTGGCGGTTTTCTTTTTTCTCGGGATCGGCGCGGGTGTTGTCTGCGCCGGACGGATCTCCGGGGATGTGGAACGGGAACTGACCACGTACCTGACGGATTATCTGGCCTTGGCGCAGAGTCAGGACCTTGGAATTTCCGTGGTTTGTTCTCTGACGCTGCTCTATCTGCAAGGACCGGTTTTGGCGTTCCTATGCGGCGTCTGCTCTGCGGGAATCCTGTTGCTGCCGCTGCTGGCGGCTGCTGCGGGCTTTTTTCCGGCCTATGCGGCGGGGTGCCTGACGGCTTCCTTCGGCGGGCGGGGCCTGCTGCTGGCGCTGGCCTTTTTCGGCTTTCGCTGTCTGGTCACGGTGCCTTGCTTTTTTCTGCTGGCGGCGCCTGCGATGGGCCGGGCCGCCGCACTGCGTGGACTGTCCCGGGGGAGACGGTGCGCCGCGTTTTCCGCCTGCGGCCGTGGTTGTTGGCTGGGCTTCGGTATTGTGTGTTTGATTTTGTGTCTGGGCGCGTGGATAGAACTGCGGCTGTCGCCGTTTCTGCTCCGCGCGCTGCTGGAACGATTTTTTTAGGAAGGGAGTTGACGGAAATGGATGATATTGCCCGTTTTGGCGCATATTTGTCCGATGAAAAGCATTCCTCCCGGAACACCGTCAGTTCCTACCTCCGGGATACGACCCAATTCGCTGAGTATTTACATAATTACTGCGACATAGACCTGCGGGAGGCGGACAGCGCGGCAGTCCAGGACTACATGGACTGGATGCTGAGCCACGGGAAGTCCGCCGCCTCCGTCACCCGGTTTCTGGCGTCCGTCAAATCCTTTTACAGCTATATGGTGGCTGCCGGGGAGCTGAAAAAGAACCCGGCACAGGGAGTGGCCGCCGCCAAGGTGGAGCGGAAATACCCGGAGATCCTCACAGCCAAAGAGGTGGAGCTGTTTCTGGAACAGCCGGAGTGCGTGGACGCCAAGGGCTTCCGGGATCATGCCATGCTGGAGCTGCTGTACGCCACCGGCATCCGGGTCAGCGAGCTGATCGCACTGGACATCGGGGACCTGAACCTGCCGGCGGGCTTTATCCGCTGCTCCAACGGCAAAAAGGAGCGGATCATCCCCCTGTACCACGGCGCGGTGAAGGCGCTTCAGGATTATATCAAGGGCGTCCGGCCCCAGCTGATCGCGGACACGGAGGAAACGGCCCTGTTCGTGAACATGAACGGCGAGCGTATGAGCCGTCAGGGTTTCTGGAAAATCATCAAGCACTATCAGGAGAAGGCGGGCATCCAGAAGGACATCACCCCCCACACTCTGCGTCATTCCTTTGCGGTGCATCTGCTGGAAAACGGCGCGGACCTTCGGGCCATTCAGGAGATGCTGGGCCACGCGGATATTTCCTCCACCCAGATCTACACCCACGTCATCAAGAATCAGCTCAAGGACGTCTACCAGAAGGCGCACCCGAGAGCATAAGCGCAAGCGTAACAACCGGCAGGGCAGAAGCCCCGCCGGTTTTTTCTAAAAAGATTTCACTTCGTGAGAACAAAACGGGGCGCATCTCCGTCTAATAGACAAAAGAGAGCAGAGAGGAGGCGGTCTCTATGGATCAGCAGGAATTTGCCGACCGGACAGAAGCCATCAAAACCCGGCTGTACCGCACGGCGTATCTCTATCTGGGCAGTGAGGCCGACGCCCTTGAGGCGGTGGACGAGACGGTGTACCGGGCGCTGCGGAGGCTGAAGCAGCTGCAAACACCGGCGCTTTTTGAGACCTGGATCACCCGGATCCTGATCAACACCTGTCAGGACGAGCTGCGCCGCCGGAGGCGGTTCCATCCCGGCGGGGCGGATGCGCTGCCGGATACCGCCGGGCCGGACGATTACGAGCATCTGCCGCTGAGGGAAGCCATCCGCCGATTGCCGGAGGAGCTGCGCAGCGTGGTGATCCTGCGGTTTTTCTCCGGGTACACCCAGGCGGAGACCGCCGCCGCGCTGAACATTCCGCAGGGGACTGCGGCCACCCGTCAGAAACGGGCGCTGGCCCTGCTGAAATTGGAGCTTGGAGAGGAGGGACAGGCATGAACCGTATGGATGAGTACACCGCCCTGTTGGCGGAGCTGGAACAGACCCCGGAAGAACTGGATCATACTGTAAATAAAGCACTGAATAGGAAAAATGCTTTACAGAAAAAACGACGATTTTTCAGTACCACGTTGGGTGGCCTGGCGGCCTGCTTCGCGGCATTCGTACTGCTGGTGAACCTGTCGACGCCCTTCGCCCGGGCCTGCGGACGGATTCCCCTTCTGGCGGATCTGGCCAAGGCGGTAAGCTGGTCTCCCAGCCTGTCCGCCGCCGTGGAGAATGACTATGTGCAGCCCCTCCGGCTGTCCCAATCGCAAAACGGCATCACGGCCCGGGTGGAGTACCTGATCGTAGACCGGAAGCAGGTGGACGTGTTCTTCTCCATCCGGTCTGACGATTACGCCCATCTGGATTTAGACCACCCAACGCTGACGGTGCCGGGGGAACAGGAGGGATACGCTTCTTCCTTCAGCAGTTATGGCATTGAAAACGGTGATCTCATGGAACTCCGGATCGACTTTATGAACCGGGACGTGCCGGACAGCCTGACCATGACCTTCGGCGTTTATGACAACAAACATCTCTATGAGAACCAGAAGCCCCCGGCGCAGTCCAGCGTGGCCGACTACGGCGACGAGCTGCTGTCCGACAACCCGAGGGAGCAGCGGGAGATTTTGGCTACCTTTACCTTTGAACTGCGTTTCGACCCCACCTACACGGAGCAGGGGACGGTCATTGATGTAGGAGAGCCCTTCCTGTTGGACGGCCAATCCGTAACGCTGACGGAGGCGGAGATCTATCCCACCCACCTGCGGCTGAACTTTGACTATGACCCCGCCAACACCGCATGGCTGACGGAGCTGAACTTCTATCTGGAAAACGAGCGGGGAGAGCGGTTCAACGGCATTGTCAACGGCATTTCCGCCACCGGAAACCCGGACGATCCCTCCACGGATTCCGTCTGGCTGGACAGTCCCTATTTCTCCACAGGGGAACACCTGACCCTCCACGTCACCGGGGCCGCCTGGATCGACAAGGGACAGGAGCGGGTGAAGGTAGATCTGGCAAAGGGCGCCATCGATGACCCGCCCCAAGGCGTCCGTCTGGAATGGGCGGAGAAGCGGGATGCCGGCTGGGTGGTGTCCTTCAGCGCCGGGGCGCGCTGGGAGAAAACGATGCATTACCAGATCTGGAAAAACCGTTTCTATGACGAGGACGGCACGGCCCATGACATCAATCAGCGGGGTGCATCCAGTTCCCCCATGATCTTGGGCGAGATCTCCGGCGCGGAGCTGGAATCTTACGAGGCCGCCGAAAAAGCCGCGAAAGAGGAAGGGCGGTACTTTGAGACCTTTGGCCTGAAGGACTGCACGGCGGACTGCGTGTGGCTGGAGCCCTGCTGGACCCGGATCACCGACAGTACCGCTCAGGTGGTCATCAAATAAACGGAAATCAAACAAGCCAAGCGTGCGTGGTTTTCCACGCACGCTTCAGCGTGTCGAAAAAGTCTTTTCTCCCCGCTGAGCAAGTTTTCAGAACTTCATAAAAGTTCTGAAAACTTAGGATTTTAATGGCGCGGGACACCCCTCTTGGGTTTCCCGCGCACACCCTTCCTTACCGTCGCGGAGAATTTACTACTTTATCGACAGTCTCAAGCGTGCGTGGTTTTCCACGCACGCTTTTCCGTTCTCCGCATAGACTGGCGGGAAAGGGGAGTCCGTCTATGCGTTTCGCGCTCTATGACCGGCGGGCCGCCGTGCTGTACGCCCACCGCTGGGCCTACGGCCGGAATCCCGCCTTTTATGACTACGAGCACTTAGGGGGCGACTGCACCAACTTCGCCTCCCAGTGCATTTATGCCGGCAGCGGCGTGATGAACTTCACACCCACCTTCGGTTGGTACTATATCGACCCGGACCAGAAGGCCCCGGCGTGGACCGGCGTGCCCTACCTCTATAACTTCCTCGTCCGGGAGGAAAAAACCGAAGGCCCGGCGGCCCATCCCTGCGAACTGGGGGATCTGCGCCCCGGCGACCTGATCCAGCTTTCCTTTGACGGAGAAAACTTCCGCCATACGCCGGTGGTAGTGTCGGTGGGTTGGCCGGTGACGCCGGAAAACGTGCTGGTGGCCGCCCACAGCTACGATGCGGATAACCGGCCCCTCAGTACCTATTCGTATCAGGATATTCGCTTTTTGAAGATTTTCGGCGTCTGGCACCCATAAATGGGTTGACATTTCCCGGGAAATCCGATACAATGAAGCCCGTTACAGCGATGATGCGGAGAAGTAAGCGGATCGGTTCTGCCAAGAGAGCCCCTGTATGGTGGAAAGGGGAGAGAACAGCCGCCGAACTACACCGTGGAGCTGGCACCCAAACGGCCCTTTGGCTCAGTAGGCGTGCTCCGGGTGCGCCCGTTACCGCGCTGCCGTGTGATGGCACGGCGTGAGGCCGCGTTCCGCGAGGAGGCGGCGAACCAGAGGTGGTACCGCGTATTTACGCCCTCTGTCCGAAAGGACAGGGGGCTTTATTTTATCTCTGTCCGAATCAAACATGGAAAAGGAGAACAACAATATGGGTATTTACGAAGAACTGCAGGCCCGGGGCCTGATCGCGCAGGTGACCAACGAGCCGGAGATCCGGGAAATGGTCAACACCGGCAAGGCAACCTTCTACATCGGCTTTGACCCCACGGCGGACAGCCTGCACGTGGGTCACTTCATGGCCCTGTGCCTGATGAAGCGCCTGCAGATGGCGGGCAACCGCCCCGTCGTGCTGGTGGGCGGCGGCACCGGCTACATCGGCGACCCCTCCGGCCGCACCGATATGCGGAACATGATGACCCCGGAGACCATCCAGCACAACTGCGACTGCTTCAAGCGCCAGATGGAGCGCTTCATCGACTTCGGCGAGGACAAGGCCATCATGGTCAACAACGCCGACTGGCTGCTGAAGCTGAACTATATCGATCTGCTGCGGGATGTGGGTGCCTGCTTCAGCGTCAACAATATGCTCCGGGCCGAGTGCTACAAGCAGCGCATGGAAAAGGGCCTCAGCTTCCTGGAGTTCAACTACATGATCATGCAGAGCTATGACTTCTACTACCTCTTCCAGCACTACGGCTGCAATATGCAGTTCGGCGGTGATGACCAGTGGAGCAACATGCTGGGCGGCACGGAGCTGATCCGCCGCAAGCTGGGCAAGGACGCCCACGCCATGACCATCACCCTGCTGCTCAATAGCGAGGGCAAGAAGATGGGCAAGACCGCCAGCGGCGCGGTGTGGCTGGACCCCAACAAGACCACTCCCTTCGACTTCTACCAGTATTGGCGGAACGTGGGCGATGCCGACGTGCTCAAGTGCATCCGCATGCTGACCTTCCTGCCCCTGGAGCAGATCGACGCTATGGACGCCTGGGAGGGCAGCCAGCTCAATCAGGCCAAGGAGATCCTGGCCTACGAGCTGACCAAGCTGGTCCACGGCGAGGCCGAGGCCGACAAGGCCCAGGAGGCTGCCCGTGCCCTCTTCGGCGGCAGCGGCAGCAGCGAGAATATGCCCTCCACCCAGTTGCCGGAGGCCCGCTTTACCGACGGTAAGATCGGTGCCATCGAGCTGCTGGTGGCCTGCGGCCTGTGCGCCTCCAACGGCGAGGCCCGCCGTCTGATCCAGCAGGGCGGCGTGGCTGTCGATGATCAGAAGGTGGCGTCCATCGATGTGACCTTCGATCAGGCGCAGTTCGCCGGAGACGGCGTGGTCATCAAGAAGGGCAAGAAGGTCTTCCACAGAGCCTATACCGCCTGATGCTGACGAAAAAGCTGTAAATTCTTTTAAAAGTGCCGCTGTTCGCAAGAACAGCGGCACTTTTCCCGGGAAAAGGAACTCAGGAGGTCTGCTCCGGCAGCAGATCCCACGATGAAAGGGCCAGCTTCAGCCGCTCCACGCTGGCGTCGGTGGGGGGGCAGAGAGGGAGCCGCAGTTCCCCGGCCTCCAGACCCATGAGGTTCAGGGCGGTTTTTACCGGAATGGGATTCACCTCGCAGAACAGCGCGTCACACAGGGGCTTCAGCTTTAATTGCAGTCTGCCCGCCGCGGAGAAGTCATTGGCAAGGCAGAGGGCCGTCAGCCGGTGCATTTCTGCGGGGAGGACGTTGGCCACCACGGAAATGACCCCGGAACCGCCCAGCATACAGATGGCGGCGGTCTCATCGTCATTGCCGGACCAGATGGAGAAATCGGCAGGGCAGAGGTTCCGGGTTTTTTGGATTTGGCTGAAATTCCCGCTGGCCTCCTTGACACCTGCGATGTTGGGGTGTTGGGCCAGCTCCGCATAGGTCTCCGGCTGGATGTTGACCCCGGTGCGGGAGGGGACGTTGTAGAGGATGATGGGAATGCCCACGGAATCCGCAATGACCTTGTAGTGCCGCAGCAGACCTTGCTGGGTTGCCTTGTTGTAGTAGGGGGTGACGATCAGCAGACCGTCCACGCCGAGACGCTCCGCAGCCAGGGCATTTTCCCGGGCTACCTGAGTATCGTTGGCGCCGGTACCGGCGATCACCGGCACGCGCCCCGCCACCCGGTCCACGCAATAGGCGATGGTCTCCATGCGCTCCTTCTGGGTCATGGTGGCCGCCTCTCCGGTGGTACCGCAGACGATGATGGCGTCGGTGCCGCCGTCGATCTGCCGGTCGATGAGCCGCCCAAAGGCGGGGAAGTTCACCGCCCCGGCGTGAAACGGCGTCACAATGGCCACACCAGAACCTGTAAAGAGAATGTCCTTCACAACAAAATACCTCCTCTTTCAACATAAAAAAGCGGATGCCTGCTTTGGCATCCGCTTTTGTGCAATTAAGTTGTTTACCTTTACACCTGCTGAATATAGCCATTTGCGCACAGCAACTCTGCCAACAGAATAGCACCCCCGGCGGCCCCACGAAGGGTATTGTGACTCAGCCCGACAAATTTGTAGTCATACTGGGTATCCTCCCGCAGACGGCCCAGAGACACCGCCATGCCCCGTTCCAGCATCCGATCCAGACGGGTCTGGGGGCGGTCCGGTTCCTCAAAATAGTGGAGAAATTGCTTGGGGGCGGAGGGTAACTGCAATTCCTGCGCTGGGCCCCGGAATGCGGCCCAATCCGCTTTGATCTGCTCCATGGAGGGCTTGCAGCCGTCCTTGAATTTCATGAACACGGCGGCCATGTGGCCGTCCTGACAGGCTACCCGGAAGCACTGGGCGGTGATGGCGGGCCCCTCCGCCTTGACGATCCTGCCGTTTTCCACCCGGCCCCACAGCTTCAGCGGCTCCTGCTCGCTCTTTTCCTCCTCGCCGCCGATGTAAGGGATGCAGTTATCCACCATCTCAGGCCAGCGCTGGAAGGTTTTCCCCGCGCCGGAGATGGCCTGATAGGTACACACCAGCGCACGTTCCAGACCGTATTTCATCAGGGGATGAAGGGCGGGGACATAGCTCTGGAGGGAGCAGTTGCTCTTGACGGCAATGAACCCCCGCTTGGTGCCCAGCCGCTTTCGCTGGGCCTCGATAACCACCAGATGCTCGGCGTTAATCTCAGGCACCACCATGGGCACATCCTCTGTCCAGCGGTGGGCGGAGTTGTTGGAAACGATGGGACATTCCAGCTTGGCGTAGGTTTCCTCCAGCGCCCGGATGGCGTCCTTCGGCATATCCACGGCGCAGAAGCAGAAATCCACCATACCGGCCAGCTTCTCCGCATCCGCCTCAGCGTCCAGCACCATCAGGGATTTTGCGGCTTCGGGGCAGGGAATATCCAGAGCCCAGCGGTCACAGACGGCCTCCCAGTAGGACTTTCCTGCGCTTCTGGCGCTGGCAGCGATGGCGGTGAGCTGGAACCAGGGATGGTTTTCCAACAGGGTCACAAACCGCTGGCCCACCATACCCGTACCGCCGATGATGCCGACCTGATACCGTTTCATAGCAGATTCCTCCTTCGGGTCCCGGGAAATCGTCGATACCGGTTGAATCCGGGGCCAATGTGTATTATAATAATTAAGATATGTACGTCCATGAGATGTGTTTTTGTACCGTGGACATTTGTCTATATAATAGCAGACAGATCCTCTATCGTCAAGGTATTCGCCATTGGGAGGTTTTATGAAAAAACGTGTGTTGTCCTTTCTGTTTATCATCACTTTGTTCAGCCTGACTGCCGTTTCGGCGTCCGCTGTGGTCAATGACACCCTGAAGGTGGGCATCCGCTGGGGCGACACGGCTCTGGAAGCCGCCAATCTGGAAAATGCCGTGGGGTCCGGATACGAGTTCGGCTACTATGACGAGGACCGGGAGTTCGTCTATCTGGACGAGACCGACGAGACCACCATCACCATGCAGGCTTCCGGCTCCGGAAACGGCGTGACGGTGACGGAGACCCGCAGTGGGGAGGTCTTGTTCCAATTCCGGGACAACGGCTACTGTCTCGGCATCCGCCCCATGGGACGGCACACGGAGACCTGGTGCAAGGGCTATAAGTACCCCGGCGGCTTTGAGTACCGCTGCAACGCCGACGGCACTTTGACGGTTATCAACGTGGTGGATATTGAAGACTATGTAAAGGGCGTTGTGCCCTACGAGATGGACAAAGACTGGCCGCTGGCGGCTCTGGAAGCCCAGGCGGTCTGCGCCCGCACCTATGCCGTAAAGACCCGGCATCCCTCTTTGGGCTTTGACGTTTGCGCCGGCACCGACTGTCAGGTGTACTACGGCCGCAACCGGGCAACCGATATGACAGACGCGGCGGTGGACAACACGGCAGGCGAGATGATCTATTACGGCGGCAAGCCTGCGGATACGGTGGTCTACTGCGCGTCAAACGGCGGGGCCACGGAGGACGCCGCCAATGTCTGGAGCAGTATTCCCTATCTGGTGGGGAAGAAGGACCCCTATGAAGCCCAGACCACCATTCCCAATTACAACTGGTCCGTGACCTACACGGCCGATGAACTGACGTGGATCTTAGAGCAGAAGGGGTACAGCATCGGCACTGTGAAAAACGTCTATGTGGCGGAGTTCACGCCGATGGGCAACGTCAGCAAGGTGACCTTTGAGGGCAGCCGGGACAGCGTGACGGTGAAAGGGGAGACCTGCCGCACGATCTTCTATTCCAGCACCTATAATAAATCCGTCAAGAGCCAGCGGTTCACCATCAACGGAGCCGGCGCAGCCTCCGGCGGCATTTATATCAACGACAGCAATACGGTGATCCGCTCCTTGGAGGGCGTCAGCGTCCTCAGCGGCGGCGGAAAGACCGTCAGACTGGATGGCAGCGCATCTGTGCTGTCCGCTTTCGGAACATCTACGGTAGGCGAAGGCCAAACGCCTGCGTTTTCCAAGGACGGCACCTTTACCATCACCGGCAGCGGCAGCGGCCACAATCTCGGCATGAGCCAGTACGGTGCCAAGGCCATGGCGGAGCTGGGGTATACCTATGACGAAATTCTGAAATTCTACTATACAGATATTACCATCAAGTGAGGTTGAACATGAAAACAAGCGATTTTAACTACCAGCTCCCGGAGGAACTGATCGCCCAGACGCCGCTGGAGCGGCGGGACGGTTCCCGGCTCATGACCCTGGACCGGAACACCGGCGCCTGGGAACACCACCATTTCTATGAACTGCCGGAATTTTTGAACCCCGGCGACTGCCTGATCCTGAACGACTCCCGGGTGCTGCCCGCCCGCCTGCTGGGCCAGCGGCTGCCGGGGGGCGGCGCCTGTGAGGTGCTGCTGCTCATCGACCGGGGAGAAAAGACGTGGGAATGTCTGGTGCGCCCGGGACGGCATATGCGGGAGGGAGCCAAACTCTCCTTCGGCAACGGCGAGCTGACGGCAGAGGTCACAAAGGTCCTGCCGGACGGCAACCGTCTGGTGCGCTTTGATTACGAGGGAATTTTCCTGGAGATTTTGGAGCATCTGGGTAAAATGCCCCTGCCGCCCTACATCAAGGAGGAGCTTCAGGATCAGGAGCGGTATCAGACGGTGTACTCCAAGGTATTGGGCAGCGCGGCGGCCCCTACGGCGGGCCTGCACTTCACCCCGGAGCTGTTGGAGCAGATCAAGGCCAAGGGCGTGAACATCGGCTATGTGACGCTCCATGTGGGTCTTGGCACCTTCCGCCCCGTGAAGGAGGACGAGATCACCGATCACGAGATGCACAGTGAATACTGCGTGATCTCACAGGAGACGGCGGACCTCATCAACCGTACCAAAGCCAACGGCGGGCGCTGCATCTGTGTGGGCACCACCTCCTGCCGGACGCTGGAATCCTGGGCGGCGGAGGACGGCCACATGGAGGCCAAGGCCGGCTGGACCAACATCTATATCTACCCCGGCTACCGCTTCAAGGTGATGGACGGCCTTGTGACCAACTTCCACCTGCCGGAGAGCACCCTCATCATGCTGGTGTCCGCCTTTGCCGGACGGGAGCATGTTCTGGCCGCTTATGAGGAAGCCGTCCGGGAAAAATACCGCTTTTTCAGCTTCGGCGATGCCATGTTCCTGCGCTGATCGCTGATTTTTGCAAAATTTCCAAATGATTTTCCCGGTTTATGCGGCTTTTCTTCGATTATCTATTGAAATCACAGAAAAAATTGAGTATAATACTAATGCTCATTTTTCAAAACAGGAGGATCATTCCAATGATCAATATTACGAAGGACACCATCATCGGTGATATTCTGGACGTTGCACCTCAGACTGCGCCCATTTTCCTGTCCATCGGTATGCATTGCCTGGGCTGCCCCTCTTCCCGCGGTGAGACCGTGGAGGAGGCCTGCATGGTCCACGGCATCGACGTGGACAAGCTGCTGGCTCTGGTGAACGAGGAAGCCAACAAGGCTCAGTAATTGCGCCACATGACAGGACGCATACGGGATACCGTATGCGTCCTGAACCATGCCTGGAACGAACGGACAAAACCACCGGAAAGGGGAGAGACCATGCGGGCGCTGGAATTGCCGCCCCGACTGCGGCTGATTGCCGGGTGGGTGCCTGAGGGCGCGTATCTGGCCGACGTTGGCACCGATCACGGCTATCTCCCCACGTGGCTGCGGCTTCAGGGAAAGATCCGGGGAGCAGTGGCCAGCGATCTGCGGCCCGGCCCGTTGGAGCGGGCCAAGGTGACCGGATTGCTCTACGGTACGGACAACATTGAATACCGACTCTGCAATGGCCTTGCCGGGATCCGCCCCTCTGAGGTGGACACCGTTACCATTGCGGGGATGGGAGGGGAGACGATCCTCTCGATCCTGAAGGCCGCACCGTGGACGGCGGATGGGCAGCACACGCTGCTGCTGCAGCCCCAGTCCCATGAGGAAATGGTGCGGCAATATCTGGCGGAAAACGGTTTTGCCATCACGCGGGAAGCACTGGTCCGCGACCGGGGAACCCTGTACACTGTGATGGAGGCCAAGGCGGGGAAAATGGAACTGTCCCTCAGTCAGGTCTGGGGCGGCATAGGGCTGGCCCACGATCCGCTGGCGGATCGATACATCGTTGAAAAAATCGTCCGCACGCAGATGGCACTGGCGGGAGCGAAACGCTCCACCCGGCTGCAAGCGCGGACGGAGGAACTGCGGGAGATTTTGACCGCGTTATTACGGGCAAGAGAGGAGTGGCGCCATGCCAACCGTCGCACAAATTGAACAGGCGTTATTCCAGCTGGCCCCCAAGGATCTTGCGTTCGATTGGGACAACGTGGGGCATCTGGAAGGCAGCCCCGATCAGGAGGTCCAGCGGGTGCTGGTGGCGCTGGACGTGACGGAGAATGTGGTCTCCGAAGCGGAAAAGCTGGGCTGCCAGCTCATCGTGTCCCACCATCCGCTGATGAACGTCCGCTGGCATCAGGCGGAGATGCAGACCCTGCGGCCCGACCGCTATCTGGGCCGTCTGCTGCGGAGATTGGTGAAAGCGGATATTTCTGTGATCTCCATGCACACAAATCTGGATATTGCCCCCGGCGGCGTCAACGATGCACTGGCCGAGGCGCTGCGAATCGAGGACCCTGGGCCTATGCCGGGGGATGAGACCGGCCTCTGCCGTGTGGGACGGCTGCGAAACCCTGTAAAGCTATCTGACTTTGCGGGTGAGGTATGCAAGGCGTTACACGCCAACGGCGTACGCTATGCCGGGGACCGACCGGTAGAATATATAGCGGTGGGCGGCGGCGCCTGCGGCGACGAGATCGACGCGGTGATCGCGGCAGGCTGCGACACCTTTGTCACGTCGGATCTGACGTATCACCAGTTTTTAGACGCCGCTCCCAAGGGCATCAACCTCATCGACGCGGGGCATTTCCCCACGGAGGACCCGGTCTGCGCGAAAATCGTCGCCTATCTGGAGAAGGAATTTCCCCAGCTTATAATCATAAAATCGACTTCTCACAAGGAAGTCATCCAATATTTTGTTGAAGGAGAATAACTACTATGTCCGGACATTCTAAATGGCATAACATTCAAAAGACCAAGGGCGCTGCTGACGCCAAGCGTTCCGCCGCATTCACCAAGATCGCCAAGGAGATCATTGTTGCCGTCAAGGAAGGCGGCGGCTCCGGCGACCCTGCCAACAACTCCCGCCTGGCTACCGTGATCGCCAAGGCCAAGGCCGTCAACATGCCCAATGACAACATCAAGCGCACCATTGAGAAGGCGCTGGGTGCCGGAAGCACCGAGAACTTTGAGGCTGTCACCTATGAGGGCTACGGCCCCGGCGGTGTGGCCGTCATCGTGGACGCTCTGACCGACAACCGTCAGCGTACCGCTCCCGAGGTTCGTCACGCCTTTGATAAGTGCAACGGCAATCTGGGCGCGCAGGGCTGCGTGTCCTGGAGCTTTGACCGGAAGGGTGTGATCGTCATTGACAATGAGGATCAGGAGCTGGACGAGGATACCGTGATGATGGACGCTCTGGAGGCCGGCGCTGCCGACTTCGAAGCTGACGGCATGGTGATGGAAGTCCGCTGCGAGCCCGATGACTTCAACACTGTGGTCAAGGCACTGGAGGACAAGGGCTACACCTTCCTCTCCGCCGACATCGCCATGGTGCCCCAGAACTACATCTCCCTCACCGATGAGGGCGACCTGAAGAATATGCAGAAGCTCATTGATATGCTGGAGGACAACGACGATGTCCAGAACGTCTGGCATAACTGGGAGAACGAATAACGGAATCTTTCTGTGACCGGACGGGCGTTTCCTTTCTGCCCGATAGAGGAACAGGGGAGGGGGAATGTCTCTCCGATGACCTCTGGAAAGATGTTGCATAAATTAAAAAACGGTTGACATAAAGCGGTGGTGTTCCATTCGGAACACCACCGCTTTTCTATTTCGGAAAATCTTTATGTAATAAGGGATAGCGTTGTTACCAATGCAACGCTTTTCGGGAGTTCACATAATTCCAGAACGAAAAATCCTACTTCTTCCCCAGAACCTCCCGCCGCACATAGTCAAAGGCTGCATCCTCCCCCTGATCCCGGAGGACGATCAGAATGGTCTCCAGCAGTTCTGAGGTGGCCGGGTGCATGAGCAGCAGCTTCTTTTTGCCATACTGGAAAAACTGGTAGGGGTCTCCCGGCCGAAAGTCTTGCCCCCGGTAGACCTTACTGGCAGCCAGACGGTCGCAGAACATCTCCGCTACATATTTTTTCGGCATCTCCACGCCGATGATGCCCTCGCCGTTGACACCGTAATCGGTCCAATATTCAAAATGGTGGCGGTTGCGGCCCTTGTGGTGCATCCACGAGGCGCTGTATCCCTTGTCCCGGCGCTGGGCGTCATTGGGGCTGCGGTCTCCCTGAAAATATTTGACGCCGGCCCAGAACTCCACCGGAGAGAACTTGGACAGATCGTGGGTCAAGCCCTGCCAGTATAGCCCCAGACGGAAGCAGTACTGCCGCACCAGATGCCGATGGCGCTGGACCGTTTTCAGATGCCGCCAGAAATCCACACGCTTCACCTCATGAACAGAATAGAAATACTATATCATATTCCAACAGAAAAAACGAGGACCTGTATGAAATTTTTCCCGCTGTTCAAACTATGGGCGAGGTGGTTTGATGGACGGAGGATTTTTTCTGTGTCCCGATGCGTGGGAATTTCTGCTGCCCGCAGAGATTTGCCATCTGCGGAACGCCATGGCAGTCTGCCGAAAGCGGTGGGATCTGCTGACGCTGACGCCGATGGGCTGTGCGCTGCTGCCGGAGCCTGCGGCGGTGACAGCGGGGATCTTACTGCTGCCGGGGGACTGCCCCAGAAGCGATCTCCGGGCGGGAACAGTGGTGACCTACGGCCTGTCCCCACGGGACAGCATCACCCTGTCCAGCCTGCGGGAGCCGGTGCTGTGCGTCCAGCGGACGCTGCCGCTGCTGTGCGGCGGCGTATTGGAGCCACAGGAATTTCCCCTGCCGGGGGTAGAGGGGGCGGAGCGGCTGCTGCCCGGTGTGGGGACCCGGCTGCTGTGGTCCGGCTCGCCCTATCCTCTGTGAGAAACGGGGCGTTTACCGGGAGTTTTTGGCGGCGGCCTGTAAGATCCACACGAAAACCGCCATGGCTGCAAGCTGCGTCAGTGTGAACAGGAGGGCGAGGCTGCGGGCCTCGTAATAGCAAAAGCTGTCCCAATTCAGGAGTACCTCCGCCAGTGTGGCCAACGGGAGACTGAGCCAGATGTATTTGCGGGCGATCAAGCGGAACAGGAGCGGGAGCAGGAAGGTCAGCGTGAAGGGGATCGGCTGGAGCAGGTATTGCCCGAACAGCTTTGTCAGCGCAGTCACAGTGGATAGGGTCATGGTTATCACACCTCCGTCAGTTCCGATTTTTGTTGATTCTATCCTATATAATAAAGGATACCAGATTTCTCCGGATGCTTCAAGATGATTGAAAATCCGGGGATGGGCCGCCGCACCTTCAAAATCCGGGACAGGACATAGGGAAAAACCTTGACAACAGTCGGAAAAACGGTATAATGACTTCTGTATTCAATCTTTAAAAACGCTTGGATGAAGTCAGCTTTCCGAAACCGGATCAGCGAGAGGGAGATTTGGTGCAAGTCCCTTACCTACGCCGGGAAGCAGCCGCTTCGGAGCGGCCCGCGGTGAGCGGGACGGGTCACGCCGTTACCGGTGGCTAAGATGCCCCCAAGGATGGGGGATAATTAGGGTGGTACCGTGAAGCAATGCTTCGCCCCTATGTCCGGGGCGGAGCATTTTATTTTTCGGTAAGAAAGCCGCTGCGGAACACCGCCGACGGCTCCGTTCCGGCCGGAAACCCGGTTTACAGTCAAAAATCAAGAAATTTACATAAAAATGGAGGAAATGATTATGTCTCAACCCAAGAACTACGGTCTCAACGAGCTGCGGGAAATGTTCCTGCACTTCTTTGAGACCAAAGACCATCTGCGTCTGCCCAGCTTTTCCCTGATCCCCCAGAACGATGCCTCTCTGCTGCTGATCAACTCCGGCATGGCACCCATGAAGCCCTACTTCACCGGCGAGCAGGAGCCGCCCCGTCACCGGGTCACCACCTGCCAGAAGTGCATCCGTACCGGCGATATTGAGAACATCGGCCATACTGCCCGCCACGGCACCTATTTTGAGATGCTGGGCAACTTCTCCTTTGGCGATTACTTCAAGAACGAGGCCATCCACTGGGCGTGGGAATTCCTGACCAGCCCCGAGTGGGTGGGTCTGGACCCCAACCGTTTGTATCCCTCCGTGTTCGCCGGCAACGAGACCACCCCCGCCGACGATGAGGCCTTCCGCATCTGGCACGAGGAGATCGGTATTCCTGAGGACCGGATCTTCAAGTTCGGCAAGGAGGACAACTTCTGGGAGCACGGCTCCGGACCCTGCGGCCCCTGCTCTGAGATCTACTATGACCGGGGCGAGAAGTACGGCTGCGGCAAGCCCGGCTGCACCGTTGGCTGCGACTGCGACCGGTACATGGAGGTCTGGAACGTGGTGTTCTCCCAGTTCGACAACGATGGCCATGACCATTACACCGAGCTGAAGCAGAAGAACATCGACACCGGCATGGGTCTGGAGCGTCTGGCCGTGGTGTGCCAGGACGTGGACTCCCTGTTCGATGTGGATACCGTTATGAACATCACCAACAAGGTCACGGAGATCACCGGCGCCAGCTACGGCCAGAGCCAGGAGAAGGACGTGTCCCTCCGTGTCATCACCGACCATATCCGTTCTGCCAGCTTCATGATCTGCGACGGCGTTCTGCCCAGCAACGAGGGCCGCGGCTATGTGCTGCGCCGCCTGCTGCGCCGGGCCGCCCGCCACGGCAAGCTGCTGGGCGTCAACAAGCCCTTCCTGTATGAGGTGGTGGACACTGTTGTTCACGAAAACGAGGGCCACTATCCCGAGCTGCGGGAGCGTCAGGCCTATATCACCAAGGTCATCCGGGTGGAGGAGGAGAACTTCGCCAAGACCATCGACGGCGGCATGAAGATCTTCGATCAGCTGCTGGCTGAGCACAAGGAAAAGGGGGAATCCACCTTCTCCGGCGCCGACGCCTTCAAGCTGTACGATACCTACGGCTTCCCCATCGACCTGACCATCGAAATGGTGGAGGATGCCGGCATGACGCTGGACCGCTCCGCCTTCGATCAGGAGATGCAGGAGCAGAAGACCCGCGCCCGTGAGGCCCGGAAGGCGCTGGGCGATTTGGGCTGGGCCGGCGTGGAGTTCGGCAAGGACATCCCCTCTACTGAGTTTGTGGGCTATGACCGCGATACCGTGGAGGACGCCAAGGTGGTCGCCCTTGTTGTGGAGGACGAGCTGGCTGAGGAGCTGATGACCGGCGTGGACGGCATCGTGGTTCTGGACAAGACGCCCTTCTACGCGGAAATGGGCGGTCAGGTGGCCGACCACGGCGTCATCACCTGCGGCGGTGCCAAGTTCGAGGTGAACAACGTCCAGAAGAACAAGGGCGGCAAGTTCATGCACTACGGCAAGGTGGTCTCCGGCACGTTCAAGGTGGGGGAGACCGTGACGGCCTCCATTGACGCCGAGCGCCGCAAGGGCGTCCGCCGTGCCCACAGCGCTACCCATCTGCTGGACGCGGCCCTGAAGAAGGTGCTGGGCGACCATGTGCATCAGGCCGGCTCTCTGGTGGAGCCTGACCGTCTGCGGTTCGACTTCACCCACTTTGAGGCCATCACGCCGGAGCAGCTGGCGCAGGTGGATAAGCTGGTCAACGACGCCATCCTGGAAGGCATCCCTGTGGTAACGGAGGTGCTGCCCATCGAGGAGGCCAAGAAGAAGGGCGCTGTGGCCATGTTCGGCGAGAAGTATAGCGACGTGGTCCGCGTGGTGGAAATGGGCGGCGTGTCCATGGAATTCTGCGGCGGCACCCATGTGGATAACACCGCTAAGGTGGGTCCCTTCCGCATCAAGAGCGAGGCATCCGTAGCCTCCGGTGTCCGCCGGATCGAGGCTACCGTGGGCCAGCTGACGCTGGATACCATCAACCGCAACCAGCAGGTGCTGTTCCACATCGCCCAGATGTTCAAGACCAACCCCGGCGAGCTGGAGAACCGTCTGGAGCAGCAGATGAACGAGATGAAGGATCTGCGCCATGAGCTGGAGAAGTTCAAGGAGCAGGCATCTCTGGGCGAGGCGCGGAGCTTTCTGGCCTCCGCTAAGACGGTGGGTGAGCTGAAGGTCATCACCGCTCAGCGGGATGGTATGGACGCTGCCGCCATGCGCAAGCAGGGCGACTTCCTCCGGGATAAGGAGCCCGGCGTGGTGGGCGTTCTGGCCTCTGTCAATGACGGTAAGGTGACGCTGCTGGCCGTTTGCGGCAAGGACGCCGTGGCCAAGGGCGTGAAGGCCGGCGATATCATCAAGGCCATCGCCCCCATCTGCGGCGGCAAGGGCGGCGGCAAGCCCGACAGCGCCATGGGCGGCGGCACGGAGGTCAGCAAGGTGGATGACGCACTGGCAGCCGTGGACGATTTCGTGGCTGGCAAGCTGTAAAAAGGAGAGACGTGTATGCTGATTCGTTTTGATGAACTGGAGCCCTCCGTTGTTTCCCACATGAAGGGAGGCGAGGGGGAGGCGCGTTTGCAGCTTGTTCAGGATGTGGACAACAAGATCATGCGCAGCGTGCTGGCCCCCGGTGCTTCTATCGGCCTCCATACCCACGAAACCAGCAGCGAAGTCATGTATTTTCTGTCCGGCACCGGTAAGGTGCTGTATGACGGGGTCTGGGAGCCGGTGGCTCCCGGCACCTGCCACTATTGCCCCAAAGGTCACAGCCACAGCCTTGTCAACGATGGCACGGAGGATCTGGTGACCTTCGCCGTGGTGCCGGAGCACGAAAAGAGATAACATCCGATCGGAAAGGAGCCTATCTATGAGCGATTGCCTGTTCTGTAAGATCATCGCCGGGGAGATCCCCAGCAGCAAGGTCTATGAAGACGAGCTTTGCTATGCCTTCAACGACATTGCCCCTCAGGCACCCACCCATTTTCTGGTGGTGCCCAAGGCCCACATCCAGTCCGTTTCCGCTGTAACGGCGGAGAACAGCGCTGTGGTGGCCCATATTTTTGAGGTCATCGCCAAGCTGTCCAAGGAGTTGGGCTTTGACGAGGCCGGATACCGGGTGGTGTCCAACATCGGCGAGGCGGGCCAGCAGTCCGTGCCCCACCTGCACTTCCATGTGCTGGCAGGCCGGGATATGACCTGGCCTCCGGGCTGATTGAGCGAAAAACGGTGCGGGACGCTTTATGCGCCCCGCACTGTTTGTTTCCGATGGAGCGGCGCGTGAGAAGACCCCTTTCGCTTGCATTTAATTTTCTAATTTGGACAAAAGACTGGCGGAGTGTGTGAGAAAGTAGTATACTCTGAGTTGGCTCCGTATGGGAACAATTATCCGATTTGAATGTTTCCAATTGGTAACATTCAATAGGGTGATTCTTATGGAGATCAGACGCTTGCGGGATTTGAGAGAAGATCATGACAAATCTCAAAAAGCAATAGCGGAATATTTGAATATGCACCGCAGCGTTTACCGGCGCTACGAAAGCGGCGAACGGGAAACGCCGGCGTGGGTGCTGGATAAGCTGGCGGACTATTACCACGTCAGCACGGACTACCTGCTGGGACGGACGGACCGGCCGGAGCCGTATCCTGTCAAATGAGACGGCTGGCGCTGTTCTGCGGCGGGTTTGCCGCAGGGATCTTTCTGGCGCAGTATCTGCTGCCGGGCGGCTGGCTGCTGTCCGGTGGCTTGGTGTGCCTTGCATTGGGCTTTGGGGCGCTGCTTCTGCCGGAATGTTGGCGGAAACGGGCGATCCTCTGTCTGGTGGGCGCGGCGCTGGCGCTGGGGTGGAACTGGCTGTATGTCCGGCAGGTCAGCGAACCCATGGAGGCCTTGGCGGACACCCAGCAGGCCTTGACCATGACCCTGACGGAGTATCCCACCGAGACCCGCTTCGGCGCAAAGGTGACGGTGCGGGCGGAGGGACTGCCGGGGAAGCTGACCTACTACGGCGATCCGCCCCTTTTGCAGCTTTCTCCCGGTCAGTGCCTTACCGACGAGGTGTATCTGCAAAGCGCGTCCCGCATCCGGGATGACGATGTGACGGTATTCAACTCCAAGGGCGTGTTTCTCCTGGCGTACAGCCGGGGGACGGTGGCCTTTCATGCCGGGACGGTGGACGCGCCCCGGTGGTGGCCCGCCCGGTTGGGCCGGACCATGCAGGCGCGCATCCGGGACTTATTTTCTGGGGACGACGCCGGTTTTCTGCTGGCGCTGCTGACGGGCCGGAAAGGGGAACTGTCCACCCAAGCGGACGTGGATCTGTCCGAGGCGGGGGTCTATCACATTCTGGCAGTCAGCGGAATGCACTGCGCATATCTGTTGGCGATGGTGGGCTTTCTTGCGGGAAAGCACCGCCGGCGTCTGACAGCGGCGGCAGCCATCCCCACGCTGATCTTCTACGCAGTGCTCACCGGCGGGTCTCCCTCGGTGGTGCGGGCCTGCGTGATGCTGAGCTTTCTGACGGCGGCGCCCCTGTTCCGCCGGGAGAGCGACCCACCAACAGCTTTGATGGCGGCGCTGTTCCTGATCTTACTGGACAACCCCTTCGCGGCGAAGTCCGTCAGCCTGCAGCTATCCTTCGGGGCGGTGGTGGGGCTGTTGTGGCTGTCTCCCAAGCTCTACCGGGGGCTGGCAGGAGAGAAAAAGCATGGCAGGCTCTTTACCTTTACAACTGTTAGTATTTCGACAACCTTCGGGTGTCTGGCACTGACGGCGCCTATCAGCGCCTACTATTTCGGCAGTTTCGCCCCGGTGTCCCTTTTGAGCAACCTGCTGTGCCTGTGGGCGGTGGGCATCGTGTTCATCGGCGGGCTGGCGGCGGTGCTTCTCAGCTTTTTCTACCTGCCGCTGGGGACGGTGATCGGCCTTGTACCCCGGCTGCTGATCAAGTATATTCTGGCCGTGTGTCACGCACTGGCGGCGCTGCCGTATCATGGCGTGTATTTCTGCAATCCCTATCTGAAATACTGGATGGGGTTCGTGTATCTCCTGTTTGCTGCCGCGTGGCTGCTAAAGCCCAAGGGTCGGCGAAAATTTGCCGTGGCCGCCGCGCTGAGCGTCCTGACGCTGGCGGTGACGGTGCGGGCGGGGGAGAGCCGGTTCTGTCACCGGCTGAACGCCGCGGCGGTGGACGTGGGACAGGGACAAAGCGTCATTTTGAGATCCGGGACGGAGACCGCCTTAGTGGACTGCGGCAGCGGAAACAACTGGCGGGACGCCGGATGCGACACGGCGGACGAGCTGCTGACTATGGGCTGCCGCCGGGTGGACCGGGTGATTTTGACCCATTTCGACGATGACCACATCAACGGCGTGGAGCATTTATTGGCCCGGATGGGCGCGGAGACCCTGACGATCCCGAAAGCGGAGGGCGGCGCGGCGCTGGACCGGCTGCTGGAACTGGCGGAGCGGTACGGCATGGACGTGGAGACTGTGACCGAGGAGACCCATCTGCCCTTTGGAAACGGAGAATTGACCATTTTTCCGCCCTTGGGCGTCAGCGGGAGCAACGAACTGGGGCTCACTGTGCTGGCTTCGGCGGGGGAGCATGACTTCCTCATTACCGGCGACATGGAGCGGGCCACGGAAAAGAAGCTGATCGAGACGTATGAGCTGCCGGAGCTGGATGTTCTCATGGCGGGGCATCATGGATCCAAGAACTCTACATCGAAGGAACTGCTGGACGCGGTGACACCGGGGACGGTCATCATCAGCGTGGGAAGCAATTCCTACGGGCATCCGGCGGAGGATACCCTGCGGCGGCTGGCCCGGGCAGGCTGCGATATTTACCGGACGGACCGCCACGGGACGGTCTATCTATCATTTGATTAGGAGCACATCATGGCATACGCAAAGAAAACCGCGAAGAACGAAGCCTATCAAAAACTGAAAACAGATCTGAAAGAGGGGAACCCTCTGGGGAACGCCTACCTCTTTTACGGAGAGGAGAGCTATCTCCGGGAATATTACCTGGGGGAGATCCGGAAAAGACTGATCCCCGCCGGATTTGAGGAATTCAACTATCACGCTCTGGAAGGCAAGGACCTGACGGCCCAGAGCCTGACGGAAATGGCGGAGGCTATGCCTATGATGGCGGAGCGGACGCTGATCGTGGTGACGGACTGGGACATCTACAAGCTGAACGAGGATCAGCGGGAGCGGTTCATCGCCCTGCTGGAGGATCTGCCGGAATACTGCTGCATCGTGTTTGTGTACGATACGGTGGCCTACAAGCAGAACAAGACCGTGAAAAAGCTGTGTAAGGCCATGGATGCCCATGTGACGCCCATTGAGTTCAAAGCGCAGGACACCTCGGATCTGACGGCGTGGATCGCACGGCGGTTCCGGGCGCTGGGGAAGCAGATCGACCGGCAGACGGCGGAGTATCTGATTTTCCTCTGCGGCGGACTGATGACGGGGCTTTCTCAGGAGATCGCCAAGATCGGGGCCTACGCCAAGGGAGAAGTCATCACCCAGCGGGACATTGACGCGGTGGCAGACCCGGTGCTGTCGGCGGAGATCTTCAAAATGACGGATGCGGTGTCCCAGAGCGACTACAACAAGGCTGCCGCCATTTTGGGGGACCTGCTGAAAATGCAGGAGGAGCCCATCGTGATCCTGGCGGCGCTGGGGAGCCAGCTGCGGCGGCTCTACACCGCCCGGATGGCCATTGACAGCGGCAAGGACAAATACTGGCTCATGGAGCTGTGGGAGATGCGCTCGGACTATCCGGCAAAGCTGCTGTTACAGTCCGCCAAGCGGGTCAGCGCCCAGTGGTGCGGTGACGCGGTGAAAATGTGTCAGGTGGTGGATCTGCGGATGAAGAGCCAGCGGGGCGTAGACCCGGCGGAGGAACTGAAGCTGCTGCTGGCCCGGTTAGGAGCGGCCCGAAAATGAGAAAGATCAAGGAAGTCATCGTAGTGGAGGGCCGCTACGATCAAAATACGCTGGCGCAGGTGGTGGACGCCACGGTGGTGACACTGGGCGGTTTTGCTGTGTTCAACGACAAGGAAAAGGTGGCCTTTCTCCGGCGCTTGGCGGCGGAGCGGGGACTGATCGTCCTGACGGACAGCGACGGCGCTGGTTTTGTGATCCGCAACTACCTGAAGGGGGCGCTGCCCAAGGAGCAGGTGAAGCAGGCATACATCCCGGACATCCACGGCAAGGAGAAACGGAAGCGGGCCCCCGGCAAGGAGGGCAAGCTGGGAGTAGAGGGGATGAAGCCGGAGGTAATTTTAGAGGCTCTCCGCCGGGCGGGCGCCACATTTTTAGACGAAACGGCGGAGCCGGCGGCGGAAAAAACGCCCATCACCAAGGCGGATCTGATGGAATGGGGGCTGGCCGGGGGAGCGGGCAGCAGCCAGCGGCGGCAGGCACTGCTGCGGCGGCTGGAGCTGCCGGAGCACCTGACCGCCAACGGGATGCTGGAGGCGCTGAACCTGCTGACCGACCGGGAGGAACTGGCGGAACTGCTGCAAGACCAATGAGAGAAGAAAACTTCCCGCCGAAAATTCGGCGGGAAGTTTTGCGTTCAGTTCCGTATGTTCTTTTTGAGGAAAGACCAAGCAAGGTCGATGACGATGACCCCACCGGTTATGGCGAACAATATCGCAGCTTCGTTGGCGGACGTCAGCCATCTGAGCTGCCAAAAGGCGCAGCAGATCACACTCAGGATCGCAAAGGTGAGGAGGATCTTTAAAACGGCCTTTTCCACGGTCAGCATCCTTTCGGTTGATTTTTTCTCGGTTCGGTCAGGTATGCTCAGCCTCGTACTTTTTCAGGAAGTCCACCAGCGCCTCCACGCCCTCCTTGGGCATGGCGTTGTAGATGGAAGCCCGGAGACCGCCGACGCTCTTGTGGCCCTTCAGGTTGTCGAACCCGGCGGCCTTGGCGGAGGCCGCCACCTCGGCATCCTGCTCCTTGGAGGGGGAGAAGAAGGGAACGTTCATCAGGGAGCGGTCCTCCTTCCGGACAGCGGCGGTGAAGAATTGGCTCCGGTCCAGGAAATCGTACAGAACGGTGGCCTTTTCTTCGTTACGCTGTGCCATGGCCTCCAATCCGCCGTTGGCCAGCAGGTATTGGAACACCTTGCCGCAGCAGTAGATGGACCAGCAGTTGGGGGTATTATAAAGGGAGTCGGCGTCAGCGTGGGTCTTGTAGCGGAGATAGGTAGGGACGAATTCCGGCAGATCCTCCCGGATCAGGTCCTCCCGGATGATGACAATAGACATACCGGCGGGGCCTACGTTCTTCTGGACGCCGGCCCAGATCAGACCGTACTTGCTGACGTCGCAGGGGCGGGAGAGGAACAGGGAGGACTGGTCCGCCACCAGAACCTTGCCCTTGGTGTCGGGCAGCGTGTGGTAGGCGGTGCCGTTGATGGTCTCATTTTCGCAGATGTAGACGTAATCGGCGTTGTCCGGGATGTCCAGATCGGAACAGTCGGGGAGATAGGAGAAGTTCTTATCGGCGGAGGAGGCGACGATCTTGACTTCGCCGTACCGTTTGGCCTCGGCAATGGCCTTTTTGCTCCAAGCGCCGGTCTCCACATAGCAGGCCACGCCGTTTTTCATCAGGTTCATGGGGACCATGGCAAACTGCACTGTACCGCCGCCCTGAATGAAGAGCACCTTATAGTTATCAGGAATGTGCATCAGCGTCCGCAGATCAGCTTCCGACTGAGACAAAATTTCCTGAAACACCGGGGAACGGTGGCTCATCTCCATAACGCTCATACCGCTGCCATGATAGTTCAGCACTTCGGCGGCGATCTCCTCCAGAACGGACTCCGGCATCATAGCGGGTCCGGCGGAAAAATTATAAACACGGTCGTATCTCATGGGCACGTTCCTCGCAATCTGAAAATTTTCTCTCATTATAATGCGGATCCCGCCGGGAATCAACGGAAAAAGCGGCAAAATCTGACGGATAAAATCCGCAGCTTTCCAGTAAAACCGCCTGCAAAGGAAAAAATCGGTATTTCTACAATTTTTCGCAAAAAAAGGATTGACGGCGGGGGGGTTCTGTGCTAAAATCAGCATTACCTGTGAAAAAGGGCTTTTTTGTTGTGCGTTTTTTCGCTTTACGCACAGAGGAAGGCCGCTTTCAAAACCGCAGGGAGGCAGTCGGTATCCCCGGCACGCCGGGAACGATACCAATAATAAGGAGGTGCCGTTAATGCGCGTAAAAGTCACTTTGAGATGCAATGAGTGCAAGCAGAGAAACTACAATACGATGAAGAACAAGAAGAATACCCCGGACAAGCTCGAGCTCAACAAGTATTGCCGGTTCTGCAAGAAGCACACGCTCCACAGCGAGACCAAGTAAAAGCGGATCACACTGAGAAAGGGCGTGTAGAATTATGGCAGAAGAAGCGAAGAAGAGCCGCGGAGCCTGGTTCCGCGAAATGAAAAGCGAATTGAAAAAAGTCACCTGGCCCAATCAGAAGACCGTGGTCAAGAACACCGGTACCGTGCTGCTGTGCTCCCTGCTCATCGGCGCGTGCATCTGGATCTTTGACGGCGTGGCCTACTCTTTGATCCAGGCGATCCTGAGCCTGTTTCAGGGTTAAGGAGTGCCGCAATGTCGGAAAACGCGAAGTGGTATGTGATCCATACCTATTCCGGTTATGAAAACGCCGTTAAGACCAGCATTGAGAAATTCGTCAACGGACGGGGCATGGAGGATATGATCCTGCGGATGGAGATCCCCGTGGAGACCGTAAAAGAGGTCAGCGAGTCCGGCGAGGCGAAAGAAGTCGAGCGCAAGGTGTTCCCCGGTTATGTGCTTATCAAAATGGTCATGACGGATGACACCTGGCATCTGGTGCGGAATGTCCGCGGCGTCACCGGTTTTGTCGGTACTGCCAACAAGCCCATCCCCCTGACGGAGGAAGAGGTGCTTGCCATGGGCATGGAAAAGCACGAGATCGTCGTGGGCTACAACGTCGGCGACCATGTTCGTATCGTGGATGGCCCCTTGGCCAGCTTCACTGGCGTTGTGGAAGACATCGAACCCGAAAAGAATCAGGTCAGCGTCATGGTTTCCATGTTCGGTCGCGAGACCCCCGTGGAACTGGAGCTGGATCAGGTGGAAGTCCTGAACTGATTTTTCCCGCCGGGATTCCCGGCAAACAGTGGGAGGGGCCATTGGCCCCGCCAAAGACGGACATCGTCCGCCACCACATCTATGATTTAGGAGGTGCTACTCCGTGGCACAGAAGATTACTGGTTATGTAAAACTGCAGATCCCCGCAGGCAAGGCGACTCCCGCTCCCCCGGTTGGCCCCGCTCTGGGCCAGCATGGCGTGAACATCGCTGCTTTCACGAAGGAATTCAACGAGCGCACCAAGAATGACATGGGTCTCATCATTCCCGTTGTCATCACCGTGTACGCTGACCGTTCCTTCTCCTTCATCACCAAGACGCCCCCCGCGGCCGTCCTGATCAAGAAGGAGTGCAATATCGAGTCTGGTTCCGGCGTCCCCAACAAGACCAAGGTCGCTACCATCTCCAAGGCCTCCGTTCAAAAGATCGCCGAGATGAAGATGCGTGACCTGAACGCCGGCAGCCTGGAGGCCGCTATGAGCATGATCGCTGGTACCGCCCGTTCTATGGGCGTTGTGGTCGGCGACTAACAGACCATCAATTAACAAGGGCAAACACGCCTGTCAGTGCGTCTTTCCGGCGCTTTTTGCCCTTTTCGCCTTGACGGGCGTCAGCTCGTCATCATCTCAAAAGTCAAAAATCACTCGAATATCCATCGCTGACAGGTGCGGGCAGTTTTGCCGGAGCAGAAATGCGTCCAGGTGACAAAAAGCCCGCAGGGAATACAGGGTGTATTGCCAAGGGCTCTGCGGAAGCATGGGGGCATTTCTGCCCGCCAAAACCGTATTCGCCCGTGTCAATTGATGGTCACAACAGCCGTGCGGTCAAAGACCGCTCGATACAGTGGGAGGACTAAGTTCCGAAGAACCACTATGAGGAGGAATAACATTGTTTAGAGGCAAGAAATATCAGGAGAGCGCCAAGCTGATCGATAAGAGCGCTCAGTATGAAGCCGCTGAGGGCATGGACCTCATCTGCAAGACCGCCAAGGCCAAGTTCGACGAGACCGTCGAGCTCCACGTGAAGCTGGGCGTTGACTCCCGTCACGCTGACCAGCAGGTCCGCGGTGCCATCGTGCTGCCCCACGGCACCGGCAAGACTGTCCGCGTGCTGGTGTTCGCCAAGGGCGACAAGGCTGACGCTGCCCGTGAGGCCGGCGCCGACTATGTGGGCGATATGGACATGGTGGAGAAGATCCAGAAGGAAAACTGGTTTGATTTCGACGTGGTCATCGCCAGCCCCGACATGATGGGTGTGGTTGGCCGTCTCGGTAAGGTGCTGGGCCCCAAGGGTTTGATGCCCTCTCCCAAGGCCGGCACCGTGACCCCCGATGTGGCCAAGGCCGTTCAGGAGTCCAAGGCCGGTAAGATCGAGTATCGTCTGGACAAGACCAACATCATCCACTGCCCCATCGGTAAGGTTTCCTTCGGCCCCGAGAAGCTGATGGACAACTACAACGCTCTGATGGGCGCCATTGTGAAGGCCAAGCCCGCCAGCGCCAAGGGCCAGTATATCAAGAGCTGCGTCGCCGCCACTACCATGGGCCCCGGCGTGAAGATGAACACTGCAAAGCTGGTCTAAGAGCTGAAAGAGGGGAGAGATCCCCCTTTCAATCCCGCTGAACGGAGGGAACGGAGATGTTCCTTCTGCGAAAACGGAAAATGATATTAAATTTTGGGAAAATGCTTGACATTATGCCAAAGTTTGATATAATAACAGTCGCGTTCCAAAGACAGCAGGTGGGGGAGACCCCGTAAGTCCTGCCGAGGATGGCAAAATCATTTTGATGATGCTTTTCTGTCCTCATGACTTTCGGCATGAGGACAGTTCCTTTTTGAACGCCTCTGACCCGGGCGGACGGAGGTCCGCCGCAAATTCTCATGGAGGTGAAACCAAGTATGCCTAACGCAAAGGTCCTTTCCGAGAAGCAGGCAATCGTTGCCGAGCTGACCGAGAAGATCCAGAAGGCTACCGCAGGCGTCATCGTCGACTACAAGGGTATTACCGTTGAGGAAGACACCGCTCTGCGTAAGGAGTGCCGTGAGGGCGGCGTGGATTATGCGGTTTTGAAGAACACCCTGCTGCGCTTTGCTTTCAACAACACTGGCCTGAACGATCTGGATGATCTGCTGAACGGCACCACTTCTCTGGCTCTGGCTGATGATCCCGTGGCTCCCGCCCGCGTCATGGCCGATTACGCCAAGAAGCTGGACGGCAAGTTCGAGATCAAGGGCGGCTTCATGGACGGCAAGCCCGTCGATCTGGCCACCATTCAGTCTCTGGCTTCTATTCCCGCTCTGCCTGTCCTGCAGGCTCAGGTTCTGGGTACCATGCTGGCTCCCATTACCGGTCTGGCTGTTGTCCTGAAGCAGATCGCCGAGAAGAACGGCGCTCCTGCTGAAGAGGCTGCTGCCGAAGCTCCCGCCGCTGAATAATTCAGCGCACATCCCACACAAACAAAAATAACTATTAGGAGGCAAATACAATGTCTGAGAAAGTTACCGCTATGATCGAAGAGATCAAGGGTCTCACTGTTCTGGAACTGTCCGAGCTGGTTCACGCTCTGGAGGAAGAGTTCGGCGTTTCCGCCGCTGCTATGGCTGCTCCCGCTGCTGGTGCTGCTGCTCCCGCTGCTGAGGAGAAGACCGATTTCGACGTTGTTCTGACCGGCTTTGACGCTGCTGCCAAGATCAAGGTCATCAAGGTTGTCCGCGAGATCACCGGCCAGGGCCTGGCTGAGGCTAAGGCTACCGTCGAGGGCGCTCCTTCCACTCTGAAGGAAGCTGTCAGCAAGGACGAGGCCGAGGCTCTGAAGAAGCAGATCGAAGAGGCCGGCGGCAAGGTCGAGCTGAAGTAAGCAAGACTTTTTGCAACATAAAAAGCTCCGTGTCCATGGACACGGAGCTTTTTTGCAGCTTGAAACGTGTTTTTCGAGGGAAAAAGCTCACTTTTGCAGAAAAAATCAGCGAAGGCGGCACATGGCCCAGACGGCATTGTGGTCCGACAGCTCTGCCCCCTGAAAGCGTTCCAGAGCGGAGCCGGGCTTGGCATAGGTGAGATCCTCCTTGGCGGTGGAGATCATCCGGCTTTCCGACGCGGTGACGCCCTTCAGCAGGATCCAGTCCAGACGCAGGGGCAGGGAATCACCGTTGGGCAGGGGCTTGCGGCGGGTGAGACGGGGCTCCTTCGGAACGATCTCGTAGCCGTCGGCAGCGCACAGGGGCAGCAGAGGCTCAAAGCTGCCCACATCCTCTAAGCAGCGGCGGCGCAGAGCGGGATCGGCAGCGATGGCGCCGATGTCCTCCTTGGCCCGGCCATCGAAGGTGTTGGTGTTCAGATCGCCGCCTAAGATCAGGGGCATATCGGGCAGCTCCTTGCGGACGGCCTCCAGAATGGCGGCCATCTGGGCCTTGCGGCCCTCGCCGTGGGTGCGGTTTTCCAAGTGGATGGACACAGCGCCCACCGGCTGTCCGCCTACGTCCAGCTCCGCAAAGACGGCTAGCCGTCCGCCGATGCGCTTCTGGCGGTCGAAGTACCAGTTATACTGTTCAGGCAGGCGAATCACACCGGCGCGGCGGATGGGCCAGCGGGAGAAAACAGCGTTGCCATGGAAGCCCTTGGCGTTTTCATCATTCACCAGCTCGATGAATTCAAGGCCCCAGGCGTAGTTCAAACCAAACGCCTGTGCCAGTTCACGGGCGGTGTTCTTGTTGCCGGAGCGGGCGCAGCCGTCATCCAGCTCGTTGGCCAGGATCACGTCAAAGGGCTGAATATCCGGGCAATCCCGCAGAAATTCCTGAATTTCCGGCAGGTTCACGCCCCGTTCCATGTTGAACATCAGGACGCCCAGGGCCTCCGGGATCTGTGCGGGCGGCGCGACAAAGTTATCAGTCTCCGCCTGGGAAAACTGGGGGATCATGGCCATGACCTCCGTCTGCGGCCGGTCATCTAACAGCGCCCCCAGACGCTTGCGTTCATTCAGCGGGATACCTTGCATGTATTCATTAACTCCTTTTCCTGCAAAATTTTACGGTAGGGAAGGGCTTGGAGCAAGTCTGCGGACCACAAAATAAAAGGGTAGCACAGACGAAAAACGCAACATGTGTAAACGTTTACGATATTAGATTAACAAGATTTACGGAGAAGGTCAAGAAGAATCTGAAAATTCTCCGAAATAGTCAAAAATGGCGGACAAGTTTAGACAGATGCACAAGCCACTTGGGGACAGAGCTACCAAGGCTTCCTTTTTGGGGCGGAATGTGGTATATTGGAAAAAAACATTGAGGAGGCATTATGACCGCAATGAAAGAACAGCCCTCCGCACGGCAGATCTACGGGACCATCGGACCGGCTTGTGCGGATGTGAAGACGCTGGAAGCCATGTTCCGGGCCGGGATGACTGGCATCCGGCTGAATCTCTCCCATGTGACGCTGGCTCAGGCGGCGGATCAGGTGGACGCGCTGCATAAGGCGGCGCAGCGCTGCGGAAAGCAGGCGGAGCTGCTCATTGATATGCAGGGACCGGAGCTGCGGGTAGGCGTATTGGCGGAGCCGATGACGCTGAATGAGGGTGAAGTACTTGAATTAGGCGGCAAGGGAATTCCCTTGCCGGATATTGCGATTCCTGCGCTATTGCCCGGCCAGGAGGTGCTTTTGGATGACGGCAAGCTGCTGCTGCGGGTCACGGAGCAGACTGAGACCGGCGCGGTGGCAGAGGTCCTTCGGGGCGGCGTTCTGCGGGGACGAAAGAGTCTGGCTCTGCCGGGAGCGGATCTGGAACCGCCGACGATGACGGCATCCGATGTGGAGAATATCCGCGTTGCGGCGTCCTGCGGCGTCACCGGCGTTATGCAGCCCTTTGTGCGCAGCCGACGGGATCTGGAAACCGTCCGGCAGGCACTGGACGAAAACGGCGGAGCGAATATCCGGCTGTTCGCCAAGATCGAAAACCAGATGGGGCTGGAACGGCTCCCGGAATTTCTGGAAACGGCGGATGAGATCGTCATTGCCAGAGGGGATCTGGGGAATGCCATGCCCCTGTGGGAGCTGCCGGCGGCCCAGAAGCGGATCGAGGCCCAGTGCCGCAAGGCGGGGAAGCCATTCATGGTGGTAACGCAGATGCTGGCGTCCATGGAGCAGAATCCGGTGCCCACCCGGGCGGAGGTCAGCGATATTTTCAACGCTGTGGCAGACGGCGCCGCTGCGGTGATGGTCACCGGAGAAACGGCGGTGGGAAAGTGGCCGGTGGAGGTCATCCGGTATCTCAGCAATACGGTCCAAGCTGCGGAGCGGTTTCTGAAAGAAGAATAAAAACGGCCCCGAATCTGTTTGCAGGCAGATTCGGGGCTGTTTTTTTACTTTTTGGCGGCTTTTGCCAACAGGGCCTGTCCTTCGGGGGATTTTAAGACGTCCAGTACGGTCTCCCGCACCAGCGCCTTGAAGGAGTCGCTTTTCAGCAGGGCGCTGAACACGGCGCCGTCGCTCTTGCTGCTGTCGCCGGACTGGGCCACCACTGCGGTTGTTGCCTTCCGGACGGCCTTGGGCAGCACTACGTCCTCCTGGGGGACGGCACCGCTGAGCCAGTTGTCCATACTGGTGGGATCGTCGGTCTCGCCCCGGAGATAGGGGAGGGACACGCCGAAGGCCCCTGCCAGCTTTTGCTGCTGCTCCTGAGAGGGCGTCTGGCGGCCGGTTTCAAACTTTTCGATGGACAGGCGGGGCAGTCCCAGCGCCGCCGCCAGCGCGGGGCGGCTGAGGCCCTTTTCCGTCCGAAGTGCTTCGATCCTCTGTGCCATAGTTACCATGATGGGATGATTCCTCCTTATGCTTGACCGGGTTTCCGGTCCAGATCCGGCAACAGGACGATCTCGCCTGATGCCAGTGTTTTTTTCATGTCGATGAGCCGTTGATTGCTGGACCCTCGGAACCGCAGGGAGATGTCCTTCAAGGCCTCCACAAAGCGGCCGTCCACCAGCACGTCCAGCATGGACAGCAGCTCGTCCGTCGCCTCGCAGCGGGGATGGCTGCCCTCGGTCCGCAGCTCCTCCAGTGTGAACCCGGAGAAGGCCCACACGGTCTTTTGCGGGTAGGTTTCCCGCACCCGGCGGACAAAGGGGACCAGTACCCGTTGATTTTCCGGCTCGAAGGGCTCGCCGCCCAGCAGGGTCAGTCCCTGAATGTAAGAGGGGGCCAGCAGGTCTAAAAGCTGCTGCTCTGTTTCTGATGTGAAGGGCTGACCATAGTCAAAGTCCCACGTCTGGGGCTGAAAGCAGTGCTCACAGTGGTTGGTGCAGCCGGAGACGAACAGCGTGACCCGGACGCCCTCGCCATTGGCAATATCGCAGTTTTTGATCTCACCGTAGTGCATACAATACCTCCCCGCGGTGAAACAGGGGCGGTCCACCGCCCCTGCTTTTGGATGATCCGCTGAATTTCAAGGAAAGAAAACCGTCTGGCGGTCTCTTCAACAGCCGTATTATAGCAAAGAATAAAAAGAAATGCAATCGTGGGAAACACGGGACGAACTGCGGGATTTTTTGCAAAAATAAACGAAAACTGTTGAAATCAACACGATATAAAGCGATAATCCTTTACAGGAATGATGTTACAGATCGCATTTTCCACGGGCCAGATACATGCCTGCCGGGACGGTGTCCAGCACCTTGCCGTTCTCCACGGTCTTGCGGCCACGGAGCCAGACCTCCCGGATGCCGCCTGCGGTGACAAAGCCCTCGTAGGGGTTGTAGTCCACGTTGGCGACGCAGTCCTCCGCACGGATCACATGGCTGTCACCGGGATCGTAGATCACGATGTCGGCATCGCTGCCGGGGGCCAGAACGCCCTTGCGGGGATAGAGACCGTACAGCTTGGCGGGGTTCTCACTCAGCACCCGGCACATCTGGGCCAGAGAGAGCTTCTTGGCGGCCACGCCGTAGGAATAGATCAACTCGCCTCGGGTCTCCACGCCGGGGAGACCGCCGGGGATCTTGGTGAAGTCCTCCCGGCCCGCGTCCTTCTGTGCCAGCGTGAAGGAGCAGTGGTCGGTGGAGATTGTCTGGATCTCGCCCCGGCGCAGGCCCCGCCACAGAACCTCCTGATTGGCCTTTTCCCGGATGGGGGGAGCGCAGACAAAGCGGGCCGCCTGGGAATAGTCAGGGTTGTAGTAAACGCTCTCGTCCAGCAGCAGGTACTGGGGACAGGTCTCCACATAGACCTTCTGGCCCCGCTTCCGGGCGTGCTCCACCTCCTTGAGAGCCTCCTCGTTGGTCAGGTGGACGATGACCACGGGGCAGTCTGCCGCCTGGGCGATCCGCAGAAGGCGGCTGACGGACTCGGCCTCCAGATAGGGAGGACGGGTCTCCGGATGACTGGAGGGGCCCATCAGCCCGGCGGCCTTTTTCTCAGCGATCATACCGTCGATGACGCCGGCGTTCTCACAGTGGACACCGCAGATACCGCCCAGATGCCGCAGCTCCTTCAAGGCCCAGTACATATCCCGGTCACCCACCATCATGGCGGGGTAAGTCATATACATCTTGAAGGAGGACACGCCCTGGCGGAACATCTCCGGCAGCTCCGCCCGGATGGATTCGTTCCAATCGTCGATGGTCATGTGGAAGCCGTAGTCGCAGAAGGTGCGGCCGTCTGCTTTCTTATGCCAGAGATCCAGACCGTATTGCAGGCTCTCCCCCTTGTTGGGGCAGGCGAAGTCGATGACGGTGGTGGTGCCGCCCTTCAGAGCCGCACGGCTGCCAGTGGTGAAATCGTCCGCCGTGGTGGTGTTGCAGACGTCCAGATCAAAGTGGGTGTGGGCGTCAATAAAGCCGGGGAACAGGAGACAGCCCTCCACATCCACCGTCCGGTCTGCCGGAGTGAGGATCAGACGGCCCACCTGCCTGACCTTTTCACCCTCCACCAGCACGTCAGCCCGCTTGGGCCCCCGGCCGGTGATGACGGTACCGCCCTTGAACAGCGTACGCATATAAAGCACCTCCAGATTAGATTCTGCCGTCAGTATAGCACGGTTTTCCGAAAAAAACCAGAGGGACAATGGGGGAGAGCTGACGGAGAATTGACCGGATAAAACATAAAAATTTACAAATAGTAGTTGCAACCAAAGGTCGATATGGTATAATTTGGACATAGCAGGGCGGAGCTCGCTTGCAAATTGTACCGCCCTAAATAAAAAGGAGGTCTTTGCGAATGAAGAAGTTCCTGTCTGTGCTGCTGGCATTGGCTATGATCTTCTCCCTGACGGTCACAGTCTCTGCGGACGAGACCAAGGGCGAGATGGACGGCTATGTAGTAGTGCTGCACACCAACGATGTGCACGGCGCTATTTCCGGCTATGCCAAGGTGGCGGCCTTGAAGAAAGCCTATGAGGCTGAGGGTGCCTATGTCCTGCTGATGGACGCCGGCGACTTCTGCCAGGGCGATCCCACGGTCAGCGTTTCTCAGGGTAAAACGGCTGTTGAACTGATGAACATGGCCGGGTATGACGTCACGACCCTTGGCAACCACGAGTTCGACTACGGCTATGACAATCTGGTGAATCTCTCCAAGGAAGCCAAGTTCCCCATTGTGGCAGCCAACGTGCTCTATCAGGGGAAGGTGGCATTCAACTCCAACCAGATCTTCACTGCGCCGTCCGGCGTCAAGATCGGCGTGTTCGGTCTGGAGACCCCTGAGACCGCAACCAAGGCACACCCAGCTAAGATCAAGGGCGTGACCATTCTGGGTGACAAGTCCATGTTCGACTGCGCACAGGCGCAGGTGGACTCCCTGAAGGCGGACGGCTGCGATTACATCATCTGCCTGGGCCATCTGGGCATCGATAAGGAATCCATTGGCAACCGTTCCACGGATCTGCTGAATGTTGTGGACGGTATTGATGTGTTCATTGACGGACACTCCCACTCCACCATGAAGGACATTGCCGAAGTGACCGACAAGGACGGCAAGGTCAACGGCACCCTCCTCACGTCCACCGGCACCAAGCTGGCCAACGTTGGCGTTGTGACCATCAGCCCCAAGGGCAAGGTCACGGCTATGAGCGCTCCTACCGAGGGCATGACTGCCGAGGATAAGGACGTGGCTGCCAGAGCCGCCGCTATCCAGAAGGAAATTGACGACGACTACGGCACCGTGTTCGCCAAGACCAAGGTGGAGCTGGACGGCGTGAAGGCCAATGTCCGGACCCACGAGACCAATCTGGGTGACCTCATCACCGATGCGCTGGTTTGGGGCGCAGGCAAGAACGGCACCAAGGTGGACGCGGCTGTCACCAACGGCGGCGGCATCCGGGCCACCATCAAGAAGGGCGATATTACCAAGAAGGACATCAACACCGTGCTGCCCTTCGGCAACACACTGAGCATCGTGAAGGTCACCGGCGCGGAGCTGCTGGAGGCTCTGGAGGCTTCGACCTACTGCACGCCGGATTCCATCGGCGGCTTCCCCCAGGTCAGCGGCATCGTCTACACCATTGACGGCACCAAGACCTATGACGCGGGCGATGTGTATGAAGGCTCCACCTACCACGCGCCCAAGACCATCCGCCGTGTTACGATCCAGTCCGTTGGCGGCAAGGCCTTCAACCTCAGAACGGTCTACACCATCGCTACCAATGACTTCCTGGCTGCCGGCGGCGATACCTATTACGCATTCAAGACCGCTTCCGTCAACTACGATCTGGGTATCCCCATGGACGAGGTCGTGATGGATTATGTTAAGACCGAGCTGAAGGGCGTTGTGTCCGCTGAGAATTACGGCGAGGCCGGTGACCGCATCACCATCATCAAGGGCCTGCCCTTTACGGATGTGGATCCTTCCGCCGCCTATTACAGCGCGGTGAAGTACTGCTATGAGAACAATATCTTCAAGGGCGTCACGGATACGATGTTCATGCCCAACAACACCATCACCCGGGGCCAGATGGTCACGGTGCTGTGGCGGATGAACGGCTCTCCCGAGCCCAAGAACGCCAATCCCTTCGGCGATGTGGCCGCTACCTCTCCCTTCGTCAAGGCCATCGCCTGGGCAGCCGAGAACAAGCTGACCAACGGCATCACCGAGACGACCTTTGCCCCGGCACAGGCCATTTCCCGTCAGCAGTTCCTGACCATCCTGTATCGCTACGCACAGTTCATGGGCTATGATGTGTCTGTGGGCGAGGATACCAATATTCTCTCCTTCGAGGATGTGGGTGAGGTTGGCGAGTATGCCATCCCCGCGATGCAGTGGGCTGTCGGCTCCGGCGTTCTGGCGGCTGAAAAGACCCTGACGCCTCGCGCTGCGGCACCTCGCTACAACGTGGCAGAGTTCCTGGCCAACTTCTGCATGAAGGTGATCCCCACTGCCGAGATGATGCCCAAGGCTGCCTGATTTTCAGACGAAAAACACACATTGATTTCCAAAAGAGCCGCAGAGATTTTATCTCTGCGGCTCTCTTTTTCGTTCCGGCGCATAGGCCGGCGCTTTCCTGCGGAGACTAACGGGGAAAGTGAGGGATCGCAATGGAGAAGGACAAGGAGACAAAGGCGACGGAGGAGCGGGAAGGGAGTCAGGTGAACCAGAACGTAGTAGATTTCGGCTCCGCCATGACAAAAACCGCCCACGGAACCGTTTATACGCTGGCCATCATCGGACAGATCGAGGGGCACACGGCGGCGCCCAACGGTACGAAAACCACCCAGTATGAGCACATGCTGCCCCTGCTGGCGAAGCTGGAGGAGAGCCGGGAGGTGGACGGCATTTTATTTCTGCTGAACACCGTGGGCGGTGATGTGGAGGCGGGACTGGCCATCGCGGAGCTGATCGCCGGACTGACCAAGCCCACGGCGGCCATCGTTTTAGGGGGCAGCCATTCCATTGGCGTCCCATTGGCGGTGGCGGCCCAGCGGAGCTTTGCGGTGCCCTCCGCCGCCATGACTATCCATCCCGTGCGGATGAGCGGAACGGTCATTGCCGCGCCCCAGACCTACAACTATTTTCAGCGGCTTCAGGAGCGGATCGTGGCCTTTGTGGCGGGACACAGCCGGATCTCGGCGGAGAAGTTTCAGGCCCTCATGCTGGCAAAGGATGACATGGCGGCGGATGTGGGCAGCGTGATCTACGGTGAGGAGGCGGTGCATCTGGGGATCATCGACCAGCTGGGCGGATTGCGGGAAGGATTGGACTGGCTCTATCGGAAAATGAACGAAACGAGGGGGTGACACCCCTCGTTTTCCTATTGAAATAAGTGCGCTTTTCTGGTATAGTATCTTAGTTAAAGTATGTTCAAAGTATATGGGTGTAGATCGAGGTGAGACATAGATGTACTTAAAAGCACTGGAGGTGCAGGGCTTCAAATCCTTCCCTGATAAGACGGTCCTGAACTTCGGTGAGGATATTACGGCCATCGTGGGGCCTAACGGCTCCGGCAAGTCCAACATTTCCGACGCCATCCGCTGGGTCATGGGCGAGCAGTCCAGCAAGGCCCTCCGGGGCGGCAAAATGGAGGACGTGATCTTCGGCGGCACGGAAAAACGCGCCCCGGTGGGCTTTGCTCAGGTGACGCTGGTGCTGGACAACACCGGCCATCTGTTCCCATCTATGGACGAGTCTGAGGTGGCCGTCACCCGGCGGTATTACCGCAGCGGAGAGAGCGAGTATTACATCAACCGCCAGTCCGTCCGACTGAAGGACATGACGGAGCTGTTTATGGACACCGGCATGGGCCGGGAGGGCTATTCCATCGTAGGTCAGGGCCGGGTGGATGAGATCCTCTCCACCAAGAGCACGGACCGCCGGGAGATCTTCGAGGAGGCGGCAGGTATTTCCAAGTACCGCCACCGGAAGGAAGAAGCGGAGCGGAAGCTGGAACGCACAGAGGAAAATCTGGTGCGGATCAACGATAAGATCGCGGAGCTGGAGCTTCAGGTAGAGCCGCTGCGGATGCAGGCGGAGACAGCGAAAAAATATCTGGTCCTCCGGGACGAGATGCGCCTGTTGGAGATCTCCCTGTGGCTGGAAAATCTGGAAGCGCTGAAGGCCAACGCCCGGAAGCTGGAGATCGACCTGCGGAACGCGGAACAGGAACGGGACGAGGCCCGGTCCCGCATGGACGCACTGTTCGCGGAAAACGAGCAGTTTGGCCAGCGGATGCAGGAAAAGGACATGGAGGCGGAGGGGCTGCGGACTGAAGCCGCCCAGCTGGACGCCCGGACAGCGGAGCAGGATTCCGCCGTGGCGGTGCTGGAAAGCACCATCAGCCATCTGACGGAGAATATTGAACGAGCAAAAAGCGAACTGGAGGAATCAGAGAGCCGCACCGGGGGCTATGAGGTCCAGGCAGCGGAACAGGACGCCCAAGCGACAGAGTTGGAGCAGCAGGCCGCCGCGCTGAATGCGGAACTGGACAAGCTGCTGGCTCAGGCTCAGGCTGCGTCGGAGCAGGCGGGAGGCGCCGCCGCGGAGGCGGAGGCTTTCCGAGGTAAAGAGGCCATCGCCATTGCCGCTGCCGCAGACGCCCGTGCGGAGGCCGCCGCCATCCGGGCGGAGACGGAGCAGATCAGATCCCGCCGCATGGCGGCGCTGGCGGATAAGGAGACCGCGGAGCGTCAGTTAGAGGAACAGGGGCGGGAGGCAAAAGCTAACCGCCGGGCCTTGGAGGACGCACAAGAGGATGCGGAGGCTGCCGCCAACATCATCAGCGGACATACCCTGCGGATGGAGGAGCGGAAGAAGAAGGCCGACGCCGCTGCCGAAGCCAGAGTGAAGCTCACCATGGATGTGGGCGCGCTGGATAACCGCATCCGTCTGCTGACGGAAATGGAAAAGGACTACGAGGGCTTCAACAAGGCTGTCAAGCTGGTCTGTCAGGCCCAGAACAACCTCCGGGGCATCCACGGCCCGGTGGCGGGTCTGATGAAGACCGACGGCAAGTATTCCCTTGCCATAGAGATCGCTTTGGGTGCCGGTTTGCAGAACATCGTAGTGGACCGGGAGGAGGACGCCAAGAGCGCCATCGCCTTCCTGAAGCAGCGGGAGGGCGGCCGTGCCACCTTCCTGCCCCTCACCGCCATCCGGGGAGAGGAACTCCGGGAGCGGGGCGTGGAGAACGAGTTCGGTTTTGTGGGCGTGGCGTCCCGGTTGGTGCGCTTCGACCCTAAGTATACACAAATTTTTAACAGCCTTCTGGGAAAAACGGTGATCGCGGAGGATCTGGACTGTGGCATCGCCATGGCCCGGAAGTACCGCAACGCCTTCCGCATCGTGACGCTGGACGGGCAGGTCATCAACCGGGGCGGCTCCATGACCGGCGGCTCCACCAGCCGCAGCGCCGGTGTGCTGAGCCGCGCGGCGGAACTGGAACGGCTGAATGGCCGGGCATCGGAGATGCACCGGAAGCTGGAGGAGGCCAGGGCCGCGGAGGAAGCCTCCCGCCGGGAGCTGGACGCGGCTCAGTACGAGCTGGCCACCGCCGAGACCCAGCGCCGTGCCGCCGAGGACGAGGTCCTGCGGCTGCAGGGCGTGAAGAATCAGTTTGATATGCTGCTTTCCAATTTGCGGGAAAGCGTGGAAAATCTCGCCGGTGAGATCGAGGCCATCGACGGCCGTATTCAGGAAAACGAGGTCCGAAACGCGGCGGCAGAGCAGACCGTGGCGGACCGGGAAGGTGAGGCAGCCAGCTGCCGCGTGCAGGCGGAGGCCATTCTCTCCGGGCAGAGTGAGCTGCTGGCCCAGTCCGGGCAGCTGTCTGAGGCCATCGCCGCCCACAAGGCGGAGCTGGCTGCCGTTGACGCAAACCGGGAGGGGGCGCTGCGCCGTGCCGCCGATCTGCGAACGCTGGCAGCGGAGCTGTCCGGTGACCGAAGCCAGAAGGAAGCGGCCTTGGCCCAGTATCAGCGGCAGATTGAGGCGGCTCAGACCGAGATCGGCCAGCGGAGAGCGGAACAGGCACAGCTGAAGGCACAGAGCGCCGTGATCTCGGAGCGGCTGGCGGGGATCAGTCAGGAAAAGATCGCACTGGAGGCGGAACGCACCGCCAAGAGCCGCGCCGGTCAGGAGATGAACGAAACGCTCCTGAATCTGGAACGGGCTGCCAGCAGACTGGAAACGAAGCTAACCACCTCCGCCATGGAGGAAAAGCAGATCTTGGACAAGCTGTGGGAGACCTACGAGCTGAACCATTCCGATGCCCAGGCCCAGCGGATCGAGCTGGAAAGCGTGCCCAAGGCATCCCGCCGGGTAGCGGAGCTGAAACGGGAGATCAACGGTCTCGGCACCATCAACGTAGGCGCCATCGACGAGTTTGAGCGGGTCAACGGACGGTATACGTATCTGACAGATCAGCGGAACGACGTGGAAAAGGCCAAGGGCGAGCTGACCGGCATCATTGGGGAGATCACCTCCCAGATGACCGACATTTTCGGCCAGCAGTTCAAATTGCTCAGCGAAAGCTTTGAGCAGACCTTTGTGGAGCTGTTCGGCGGCGGTCAGGCCAAGCTGGAACTGGAGGACCCAGAGCACATTCTGGACTGCGGCATCGAGATCAAGGCCCAGCCCCCCGGTAAGGCCCTGAAAACCATTTCGCTGCTCTCCGGCGGCGAGAAGGCGTTCGTGGCCATTGCGTTATATTTCGCCATTTTGAAGGTGCACCCCACCCCGTTCTGCATTATGGACGAGATCGAGGCGGCGTTGGACGAGGCCAACGTGGTTCGCACGGCCCGCTATATGCGGACGCTGGCGGATAAGACCCAGTTCATCGTCATCACCCACCGCCGGGGCACCATGGAGGCCGCCGACGTGCTGTATGGCGTCACCATGCAGGAGCAGGGGGTCAGCAAGATCTTGACCATCAATCTGAACGATATGGCGAAGGAATTGGAGATTCAATAGTTTCTCTGCTCCCGCAGAGACTGTGGTCCACAGAGGATGCACCCCCCATTTTCTTTTTGAGACATCAAAAAGAAAATGCGCCGTGCACGGTGGAAAAGAAAAAATGTCAGGGATGAGTTGACCGTCGAAGCGGCCAACTCACCCATACGAAGGAGCAGTCGGTACGGACTGCCGCCAAAATCCGGAAACCTTCTGCCGGCTGCGCTGAAAGTCCGCAAAGAGCCGAGTGCTTCCCCACATTTGGAAGCAGGGCATTTACCGGGCTGCAAACCTGAAAGACTTTCTGCAACAGTCCCGTGCGTTCCGCTTCGCTACGCACTACCTGGTGCTACATGCGAGCGGCAGCGGAAAGAGGGGCAGAGAGTGTCCTGTTTGGAACACCGGTATGCGGCGGACTTTCTGGTGCGGGGACGTACTGATTTGAGATTTGAGTATAGCGCAGCCGGTAGGAGATTTCCAAATTTGGTCGGCAGTGCGTGACGGGCAGCCCCCGTTTCGGGTGATTTGACACAGAGGTGTCAAATCATCCCTCAGCGTCTTTTCTTTTGACCATGAATGGCCATTTTCTTTTCCGCAAGAGGAAAAGAAAATGGGGATTCAATCTTGCATGGTATCACCATGCCTTCCAGAGCCGCAAAGCGGCACCTTGCTGCATCCTTGCGGCGGTTCGCCACATCCCTCCGTAGGAGCAGGAAATGAAGGTTCAAAAAATGCGGGAAACCGCATGAAAAAAGGAGTTTACAATGGGCTTTTTTGACAAGCTGAAAAAAATCACCAGCAATCTGTTCTCTGGGTTTACGGAGGCGGACGAGGACTTTTTTGAAGAATTGGAGGAAACCCTCATCATGGCGGATCTTGGCGTGGACGCTGCCACGGACGCCGTGGAGAAGCTGCGCACCAAGGTTCGTAAAGAGCATCTGCAAAGCCAGGAGGCCGTCCGGGAGGGCCTGCGGGAGATCCTGATGGCAGAGATGGAGGTGGGAGACACCGCAATGAAGCTGGACACGAAGCCCAGCGTCTGCATCTTCATCGGCGTCAACGGTGTGGGCAAGACCACCTCCATCGGAAAGATCGCCGCCAGCCTGAAAAAGCAGGGCAAACGGGTGATGCTGTGCGCCGCCGATACCTTCCGCGCCGCCGCCGCCGACCAGTTGGAGATCTGGGCAGAGCGGGCCGGATGCGAGATCGTCCGGCAGTACGAGGGCGCGGACCCCGGCGCCG
>OIWU01000153.1_pt1 | contig 95268 bp, 69 predicted proteins | sample 1587711 | NCBI WGS metagenome assembly OIWU01 (sample SAMEA3888909, study PRJEB22519) | human gut metagenome | biome: human gut; feature: human-associated habitat; material: faeces | place: Denmark | collected 2010 | reverse complement strand
AAAAAATTGATAGCGAGGCTTTCCAGGGTTGCAGCAGCTTGACCAAACTTACATTGCCTGACAGCGTGGCGAGAATCGATGGTCTTGCTTTCTGTGGTTGCAGCGGTTTGACCGAACTGACATTGCCCAACAGCGTGAAGAGCATTGGGGATGGTGCTTTCGCAGATTGCAGCGGCTTGGAAAAGATTACAGTAGAGAGTGGAAACAGTCGCTATGACTCCCGTGATAATTGCAATTCAATAATTGAGACGGAAACCAACACATTGATTGCAGGATGCAAAAACAGTGTCATACCGAACAGCGTGGCGAGAATCGATGGTCTTGCTTTCTGTGGTTGCAGCGGTTTGACCGAACTGACATTGCCCAACAGCGTGAAGAGCATTGGGGATCGTGCTTTCGCATATTGTAGCGGTTTGGAAAAGATTACAGTAGAGAGCGGAAACAGTTGCTATGACTCCCGTGATAATTGCAATTCAATAATTGAGACGGAGACCAACACCTTGATTGCTGGATGCAAAAACAGTGTCATACCAAACAGCGTGACGAGCATTGGGAATTCTGCTTTCGAGGGTTGCACAGGCTTGACCGAACTGACATTGCCTAAGAGCGTGACGAGCATTGGGGATTCTGCTTTCTATGGTTGCACAGGCTTGACTGAGCTAACATTGTCTAACAGCCTTAAGAGCATTGATGGTAGTGTTTTCAGCGGTTGCAGCAGCTTGACCAAGCTGACATTGCCCAACAGCGTGAAGAGCATTGGGGATGGTGCTTTCGCATATTGCAGTGGCTTGACCAAGCTAACATTGCCAAACATATTGATTAACATCTGGGAATCTGCATTCGAGGGTTGCAGCGGTTTGACCGAACTGACATTGCCCAACAGCGTGAAGAGCATCGGAAGGTATGCTTTCCAAGGTTGCACAGGCTTGACTGAACTGACATTGCCCAATTGTGTGAGGGTTGTCGAGGCTTGTGCTTTCGCATATTGCAGCGGTTTGACCGAGCTAACATTGCCAAACAGCGTGACGAGAATCGGGAATCATGCTTTCGATAGTTGCAGCGGCATTACCAAACTGACATTGCCCAACAGCGTGAAGAGCATCGGAAGGTATGCTTTCCAAGGTTGCACAGGCTTGACTGAACTGACATTGCCCAACAGCGTGAAGAGCATTGGGGATGGTGCTTTCGCAGATTGCAGCGGCTTGACCGAGCTAACATTGCCCAACAGCGTGACGAGAATCGGGAATCATGCTTTCGGGGGTTGCAGTGGCTTGACCGAACTGACATTGCCGGACAGCGTGGCGTGCATCGGAGATTTTGCTTTCTCTTTATGCAGTGGCTTGACCGAACTTACATTGCCCAACAGTCTGACGGAAATCGGAAAATCTGCTTTCCGCGGTTGCAGTGGCTTGACCGAACTTATATTGCCTAACAGCGTGAAGAGCATCGGAAGGTATGCTTTCCAAGGTTGCAGCGGCTTGACTGAACTGACATTGCCCAACAGCGTGAAGAGCATTGGGGATCGTGCTTTCGCATATTGCAGCGGCTTGACCGAGCTAACATTGCCCAACAGCGTGACGAGTATCGGGAATTGTGCTTTCGGGGGTTGCAGCGGCTTGACCGAATTGACATTGCCTAACAGCATTACGAGCATCGGGGATTATGCTTTCGCATATTGCAGCGACTTGTCGAAGATAACATCGTTGGCTGAAATTCCGCCAATGTGTGGCTTCAAAGTGTTTAACGGAGTCAATAAAACTAACTGCGAATTGATTGTTCCGGAAGGATCTGTTGCCGCCTATACGCTGGCGGAAGACTGGAATAAATTCAGCAACATAAGGGGCTTTTCGAAGTAGAGGTCACCTTGGCTGACAAGACACGGAAGATTGTGGTGGAATAGCCGCATCGCGCGTTGACATTGTTTCGTGGCGCAGAGCTCGCGTATTCCGTCTTTTTTACGTTGAGCATATATAGACCAAAAGGACTGGCACGGGGTGTCAGTCCTTTTGGTTATAAAAGTATTGCCGCAGGGCAATAGTCAGAATTATTTCTTGCGTTTCTGCTGTTCGCGGAGCATCGCCTCCTGTCGTTTCTGGGCAGCCTCGAGGCGAGCCATGAATCCGCTCTTCTTGCGCGGTTTCTTGGCGTTTTCAGCCATCTTGGCGCGCACCTTGTCTTCCTTGATGATGAATCGGAAAGCGTATGTCTGAGCGATTGTGATGAGCAGAGAGATGAAGTAGTAGTAGCTCAAACCGGCTCCATAGTCGTTGAAGAACACGAGGAACATTACCGGCATCAGGTACATCATCCACTTCATTCCCGGCATCTGGTTGTTGCTTGGGTTTGCCTGCATGTTGAGGTAGGTGTAGATGATGTTCACACCCGTCATCAGCAAGCAGAAGAGACTCAGATGATGCCCGAAAATCCAGTTGATGACAGGGATGTTTGCATCCCATTCGAGAATCATGTCGGGCGCCGACAAGTCGGGCGCCCAAAGGAACGACTCTCCGCGCAGCTCGATGCATGAAGGCAGGAATGAGAACATAGCCACGTAGACCGGCAATTGCAGAATCATCGGCAGACATCCGCTCATCGGGTTGGCACCCGCGCGGTTGTAAAGCTCCATCATCTTCTGCTGGCGCTTCATCGCGTTTTCGTTGCCAGGGTATTTATCGTTGATTTCCTTGATGTCGGGAGCGAGCACGCGCATCTTCGCCTGTGAAGAGAAGCTCTTATAGGTGAGCGGGAAGAGCACGAGTTTGATGAAGATTGTGAGCAGCAGGATGATGATTCCGTAGTTCAAGTTCATCGTTCCCAAGAAGTTGAAGATAGGGATGATGATGCAAGTGTTTATCCAGCGGAACATTGACCATCCTAATGGAATCAGGCGAGTGAGTTCCAAATCCTCATCGGGTGAGATCTTGTCGTCAAACGACGAGAGCAGTTTGTACTCGTTCGGGCCGAGGAAGAAGTTGAACGCCGCCGGTTTCGGATTGTTCACGTTGTATTCAAGCGAGCTGTTGAACGACACGTCTTTGAGGAAGTCGTTGTGCTCCTCGCTGTTCTTGTCGATGACAGCGCTTTTCATAGGAGCGGCTCCTATGAAGTGCTGGTCGGCGATAAGAACGCAAGAGAAGAACTGGTATTTGAACGCCACCCATTTCAAGTGGTTGTTGGTCTTATCCTCGTCGTTGCTTGTCTCGCTGAGGTTCTCCACGTTGTCGCCCGAGAATTTGTAGAACACACCACTGTTGCGTTCCTCGAAAGTCTGACCTTTCTCGTGGCGCATCATCTTCTGGCTCCATTCAAAGTCCATAGTCGACACGTTGGAAGAGATAACGGCAGCCATGTTCTGCTGCACCACCTCCATACGCACGAGATAGCTGTTTTTAGGAAGCGTATATCGGATGCCGAAGTAAACGCCCTTTCCGAAGTCGAGTTTCATCAGCACCGTAGAGTCGTTTTCCTGCACCGGAGTGAAGTTGAACTCCTTGGTGTCGAAACGGTGGGTGTCGGTGTTGATGGCGAAGCCGTAAGAGTTGTGCTTGCTGTCGAAAAGCACGCAGTTGCCATCTTTTCCATGTTGGAAAGCGTTGTATTTCTTCAGCGTAGCCTTCGCTATTTGACCGCCTTTCGAAGAGAGGTCGAGCGTCAGCAGCTCGTTCTCAAGTTTTACGGTCTTGTTTCCACCGCCAACAAACTGCACGAAGTCGGAGTATTTAGCCACATTTTCGGCGGCGTCGCGCACCTTCTTCATCGCCGCGTTGTAGAGCAGGCGGTTGTCGGCCGACGGAGCGTGCTGCAAATCAGAGAGAGCCACGGTCATATTGCCGTCCATCATAACCGAGCCGGTAAGGCTGTCGGAAGCGACGGTGAAACTCACATTGTCGTTTGTCAGCACCATCTTGTCGCCGTCCTGCTTGCCGTATTGGCGCACGATGGTCTTGATGCGGGCAAGCTCGTTGGCGTTGAGGCTGTCGGCAATGTCGGTTGTGGCCTGTTTTGCGTCAGCCTTTTCAGTCTTTTCGGTTGTCGGCTGGTTGCTTTGGTCGTCGCCCGAGTTGAGCATTGAGAATCCGAAGATTACCACACCCATCAGCAACAAGCCGAGAATCGTGTTTTTGTCCATTATTTTCTTCTGTTATTTATTTTATTTCTTTTGATTGTCGATGGCGGCTTTCACGAAGCTGAGGAACAGCGGGTTTGGAGAAAGCACCGTGCTGCTGTACTCAGGGTGATACTGTGTGCCGATATACCATTTCTTTTCTGGAATCTCAACGACTTCAACCAAGTGTGTGTCAGGGTTTTCGCCAACACATTTCATACCGGCGTCCTCAAATTGCTTGCGGAATTCCTCGTTGAATTCAAAGCGGTGGCGATGACGCTCGCTGATGTGTGTTGAGCCGTAAGCCTCAGCCGCTTTCGAACCGGCTTTGAGCACGCAGTCGTATGCGCCCAGACGCATAGTGCCGCCCATGTTGGAGATGCTCTTTTGTTCCTCCATAAGGTCGATGACGTTGTAAGGAGTCTGCGGGTTCATCTCGGTGCTGTTTGCATCCTTCAGTCCGAGCACGTTGCGAGCGTACTCAATCACCATGCACTGCATGCCCAGGCAGATGCCGAATGTAGGCTTATCGTGCTCGCGGCACCATTTAAGCGCAGAGAATTTGCCCTCGATGCCACGCTGACCGAATCCCGGAGCCACAATCACGCCGTCCATGTCCTTGAGCAGCGATTCCACGTTGTCGTCGTTCACCTTCTCGGAGTGGATGCTCACGAGCTTGAGACGGCGGTTGTTGTAGGTGGCTGCTTGGAACAAAGCTTCGTTGATTGACTTGTATGCGTCCTGAAGCTCGACATATTTGCCCACAAGACCGATTGTGACAGTCTCTGTGGCATTGTTCATCTTGTCGAGGAAGTTTTTCCACTGACTCATGTCGGGCTCGCCCTCGTATGGAGTGTTGGTTTTTTTCAGGATAATCTCGTCGAGATGCTGGTCGTGCATGCCCATCGGCACCTCGTAGATGCTCGGCATGTCGATGGATTGGATGACAGCGTCGGGCGACACGTTGCAGAACAACGCCACCTTGCGGCGCATTGCTGTCGGGATTTCCTTCTCTGTGCGCAGGATAAGCACGTCGGGCTGGATGCCCACCTCCTGCAGTTGCTTTACAGAGTGTTGCGTAGGCTTCGTCTTCAACTCCTTTGCGGCGTTGAGAAACGGCACATATGTCAAGTGGATGCAGATGCAGTTAGAGCCAAGCTCCCATTTCAGCTGACGCATGCTCTCGAGGAACGGCAGCGACTCGATGTCGCCCACGGTGCCGCCGATTTCCGTGATTACGAAATCGTATTTGCCGGTGTTTCCGAGCAATTTCACGTTGCGTTTTATTTCATCGGTGATGTGAGGGATGATCTGCACCGTCTTGCCGAGATAGTCTCCGCGGCGCTCCTTGTCGATGACGCTTTGGTAGATACGTCCGGTGGTGATGTTGTTCGCGCGAGTAGTGTGGACGTTGGTGAAGCGCTCATAGTGACCGAGGTCGAGGTCGGCCTCGTGGCCGTCGACAGTCACATAGCATTCGCCATGCTCGTAGGGGTTCAATGTGCCCGGATCGATGTTGATATACGGGTCAAACTTTTGGATAGTCACTCTAAAACCGCGCGAAAGCAGCAATCGCGCCAATGAGGAAGAAATGATTCCTTTTCCAAGCGAAGAAACCACGCCTCCCGTTACGAAGATATATTTCGTTTCCACTCTGATTATTAATTTTTTTGCAAAGATAGTGCAAGGCGAGAGAAAAACAAAATCAAGCTTGCTTGAAATTTTGATTTTCCGGCTTATGCCTTGTCTTGTGAAAATAATATGCTGCCGGATAGAAATGAGCAGTATTTTGCAATAAGGTTTGCCAATGGCAAGTCGCCATTTTTAACTCTTTCAGCGTCCAAAGGCAATATACGTTCTTTCACGTGCGCCGCTCCCTTATAGGTCGCGTTTAGGTAGTAGGCATTGTTGTCGACCTCTATTCTGATGTCGGAGAAAAACCTTGAAATGTCGTCGGGACTATAAACGATAGAGAAGCTTGGCCGTTTTGCTCCGGGAATGTCTTTGCGCAGGACGCCTTTGCCTACAAGGTCATTGATGTCGCGGATTGCAGTGTCTTTGGAGCATTTTGCAAGCGAAGCCCACATCTTGGATGTTATTTTTGCCTCATAGCCGTCAAGAAAAATGTTCAGCACATCGGTTTGTCGCTGGGTCAGCGACAGTGAAGCGGCATTCTGCCAAAACAAACTTTTGTTAAGGACGGTGCTGACGATTGTTTCCGCCTCATTGAGTGCCGCGGATAGAGTGTCGGCATACCATAGAATCCATTCTGTAACATCTCCGTTGCCACGTTGAGCATTCTCCAAGATGTCATAGTAGTGGTTTTTGTCCTTGTTTATTTGCGATGATATGTTGTAGAAGCGAAACTCGCTCTTGTCAGCCCGTGCCAGCAGCATGTCGGAGAGGATGCGTGCCAGCCGTCCGTTTCCGTCTTCAAATGGATGGATGCTCACAAACCAGAGGTGGGCGATGGCGGAGCGGATTACGGAGCCTACGTTGTCTTCTTTGTTGAACCATTCAATAAACTTCTGCATCTCGGCATCCACACGGTCGGGCGACGGGGCTATATAGTGCACTTTCTCTCTGCCGAACATTCCTGATATGATATGTTCCTCGCTGGTGCGGTATTTTCCCACTTCAATCCGCGAGCCCTCGCTGAAGCCAGTCGGGAAAAACGCCGCTTGCCATGCGCATAGTTTCTCTTTGGTCAATGGCTGTTTGTAATTGCTTATGGCTTCGAGCATCACCGCGACCACTGATTCCACATAATGGGATGGAGCCGTTTGTTTGACGTTCTTGATGCCAAGTTTTCGGGCAATGGAGGAGCGCACTTCGTCGGCGTTCAGGCGTATGCCTTCAATTTCAGATGAATACACCACATCATAGGTCAGGTTTTCCGCCATTGCCTTCAGTTTGCTGTCGAAGCCAAGAGAGGCGAGTCTGCCATATAGCAGACCCTGCTTGCGGTTCACATTTTCAAGGTGTGCCGTAAGCGCTGATGCATCCCATCTGAATGCTGTCCAATTGTCTCTTTCGTGTATGTACATGACATCAAATTTTGCTTGAAGCGACATTTATTTTGGAATAACGTCGCAAATTATGCGACAAAAATGGGCAAATTTTGTCGCATAACCAAGGGAAGTCATCTAAAAAATGCACTGTTTTGCTTGAAATTTTGATTTTCCGGCTTATGCCTTGTCCAAATCATCGTCGGCCACACGGATGCGGTTGTCGTATGTCAGCATGTCGGCGCGCTGGTAGCAATAGTCGGCTGACGCCAGCGACTGCGAAGGGTCGTAGCGGTTTGACCGGATGTCGAAGATGCCGCACATAAGGTCGTAGAGCAAGTCGTTGGTGAAATATCGGTCGCGGTTGTCGGCGAGAGCCTTCGCCACGGCGGGATGGCGGTCGATGTAACTGTCGGACAGGTAGGTCCATAGCGGGATGCGCACCATCTTGAATCCGAGGAAGCGCGGCGACCGTCGCATGTCGGGGATGCCTCCGTGGTCGGAGCAGTAGACCATCGCTTCGAGGTTGAGGCGTTGGCTCGCTTTTTCAAAGGCTTTCTGCAATACGCTGTCAGTGAAGTGGATGGAGTTGCGGTAGCATTCCACATCGCCCAAGTCGGTGCGCAGTCCGTTGGCTTTGGCGTAAGATTCCGGATAGCGGTTCTCATAGTTGAAATGGCTGCCTATCAGGTGCAGCACAACGAAATTGTCGACCGTGGGGTCAATCGTGTCGAGAAAGTCGATGAGTGAAGAGTCATATTGCGCCTCGACCGAACTAAGAGTCCACTCGGCGCGGTCGGCGGTTGAAGCCACGAGAGTTGCCGACGTGTCGTTCATTCCGATATGCCCCTGATTGCTGAACCAGCTTGTGCGGTAACCTGCCTTGCGCGCGATGTCGATAACCGACACAGAGTCGGAAAACTCACGGTTGTTGTATTGGCTGCGTTCGGTCAAAGCCCGTTCCAGCGCCGGGACGGTCTGCATGGCGCATGAGTATGCGTTGCGGAAAAACGAGAAATGACGCCTGTCGCGGCTCATAGCCGTTTCCCATGGGGTTGTTTCCCACGGCTGGTCGGGTTCGAACGCGCTCATATAGTCGCGGCATGCCGACTCTCCGATCACCAGTAGCACGGTGTGTGGCTTTCCGCCTTCGGCATTGCGCGTCACCGAGAGGTCGCTCAGGCGTTGCTCCATGCCGGTGCGGTATCGGCGCGAGCCACGGAAGTAGTCGCGCACGTCGATATACAGATTGACAACACCGGTGCGCACAAACAGTCCGTGGCGTGGTTTCCAGATGTAGACGGAGAAATAGGCGAAGACCGCAGCGGTGATGGCATAGAGCCACCATGTGGTGTCGGCAGGCGATGCCGTCTGCCAGTTGGCTGCCACAAGAGCGACAGTCAAGCCAATAAATCCGGCTACTACAACCACAACTTTCACAATGCCGAGCGACCGTACATATTCGACCGTTTCCGATGCGTATGTGTCGAGCATGGGAATCATTCCTGCATCGTCGATGCATGTGCGGTAAACTGAATAGTAGCCGATATGAGCCAGCGGAATTATCAGAATTGCCGCTTCGGCAAGTCCTGTGACGATGCCTGCTGCCGCTGGCGACAATGCTGCTGTGATGCCTTGCAGAGCCGACAGCCATCCGAAAATATAGATACCGAAAGCGATGTCCATGTGGTTGTCGTAGTCGGGCGACGTCTGCCGGTTGGTTTTGTCAAACAAGACGTTGTAGGTGACAATCCACAGCGTGGCAGTCAGCAGTGCGCAGACAGCCGGCAGGGAGAATGAGCTTTGGCGCATGAGCAGCATCGGAATGACAACCTGTACGGCTGCGATGAGGTAGCGCCGCAGTTGCTGGCCTCGGGAGTTGCGTGCCAGTCCCATGTTGAAACGTCGGAAGATGCCGTATCCTACGGCGAAAAGATAGATGGCTATGATTGTTGGAATCATCTCTGCATTGGGGAAAACAAAAGGGTGTGGGAATGCTTAGTTCTCACACCCCTTGGATATCTGTAAAATGGTTTATGAATTGAGTTGGTCAATGATTGCTTGCTCGGCATCCTGCAGTTGTTTGAGCTGTTTTTTCATTCTTGTCAGGTCGTTGCCGAGTTGTGCCTGATTCTTTTCTTTGAAAATTTTCTCAGCCTTGTCGGCGTCGTCGGAATATACAGCCATATAGCAGTCGAGCGACTTCTCGATATAGTCGGAAAGGTAGGTCGCGTCTTTTCTGACCGACGACTCTTTCTGTGCAAGATAGTGGAATGCGATGGCGAGGTCTGACAGGTTGTCGATGCTGAGGTCATCTTTCTGCGAATAGAGCTCTGCGGCAGTTTTTGCAACGGCATCGACTTTGCCGTCTTTCATGTTTTTTGCCATTTCGGAGCAAGCCTTGTCGGCATCGGTCTGGCAAGAAGCCATCAGCAGACACACGGCAAGCATTGAAAGGATTGAAAGGATTTTTTTCATTGTTATGTTTTAATTTAAAAGTTCATAGAGTCTGACACCGCCTGCTGGAATTTCGACAGGTTGGCATTGTAGTTTTTCGCCACGGCATCCATGTCCACCCTTTTTTCTGTGAATCGCGCATGGGCAGCGTTTGAGTCTTTGCCCACAGCGCTGTTGTAGCAGTCGATGGTTTTCAGCACATAGTCGTAGCGCGTTACGGCATCCGACGACTTGTCGACCAGCTGGTGGTAGATTATCGCCAGGTCGGCAAGGTTTGTAGCCGAGCACGCACTTTTCTGTGCGTATACTTTCGAAGCGGCATCCTCTGCCTTTGAGATATCGCCGGCAATGATGCTGTCGTAGATGGTTGAGCAATTGTCGTCGATCGGACCGGCGAATGCCGCCAAGTTGGCGAGCAGTATGCTGAAAACTAAAAATAATCGTTTCATAATATTCCTCCTTTTGATTCTGCAAAATTACATAAATTTATCTGTTTATGTGGTTTTGACTTGGAAAAACGTGAAAAGATTAATTCCAGTGATGATTTGTTCGCCGCATAGTGACAGCCTTGTTATGAAGAAATAATAACATTTTGGAAATAAAAAGATAAAACACTTGCATTCTTAATCGTTTTGACATACATTTGCAATGATGAAGAAACTACTTTAAAACAACACGCATAGAGCAGATAAAAATAGACTAAAACAACATAAACAAAACTTTTATGAAAAAACTGTATCTATTCATTATGTTCGCAGTGCTGGCGTCATTGGGATTTGCCAACGCCGCAACTGTGACGGATGTGCTTACCGCCAAATTGTTTACGGCGACAGGAAGCTCGTACACGGATTTCTCCAACGTGACAGTCACATCGTCGGCTGTGTATGCCGGTAATTCCGCCAAGTCTGATGCTGGCGCAATTCAGCTGCGCTCAAAGAAAAACAACAGCGGAATCGTTACGACGGCTTCTGCCGGAACTGTGAGAAAAATCACTGTAGTTTGGGACGACGCTACAGCCAGTGGGCGCACCATCGATGTGTATGGCAAATCGACAGCCTACTCTTCTGACACCGACCTTTTCGGTTCAGCTGACGTTCAGGGCGTGTTGATTGGCTCGATTGCCAAAGGAAAGTCTGAACTGGTCGTTGAGGGCGATTATCAGTTTATCGGAATCCGTTCCAATTTCGGTGCTATCTATGTGACAAGCATCTCGGTGGAGTGGGAAGCAGGCAGCACTCCTGCGGAGCTCAAGGCTCCGGTTATTTCCGGTGTTGAGAACGGCGTTGAGTATAAGTCGGCAAAAGTCGCAATCTCATATCCGGCAGGCGCCACTTCGATGACATGGACAGTGACCAAGGACGGCGCTGCGTGGAAGGGCGGCGACGCAACGTCGGCAGTTTCGGTCGACGTGACCGAGGACGGCTCTTATGAGGTCAGCGCATCGGCAACCGATGGTGCAACAACCAAGACAGCTGAAAACGTTACGTTCACAATCAAGGCTCCTGCAGCTCCGACAGTCGGCTACGAGGCAATGGATGTGGCAAACGTCAAGGAAGGCAACTACATCATTGTCGGCGAGAACGACGGCAAGTTCTACATGATGAAGAACGAAACCTATAGCGTCAACTATGTGGCTGCTACCGAGACCACACTCAACGGCACAGAAAGTTTCTCTTCAGCCAACTTGTTCACAATCAAGAAACAGGGCGAAGGCTACACCATCCAGAGTGCCGACGGCAAGTATGTGACAGTTGAAAAGTCGACCAACGGCACGAAGACATACTACAACCTCCGTGTGGGCAAAGACGCGTCAGATGCGGTTTGGAAATTTGCCGACGCAACGGGTGGCAAGGTTCAGGCTACATACGGCGAGTTCACCAATTTCATGTCGTTTATATGGTATGCGAAGGTTGAACCGGGTGTTCCGGAATTCTCTACAGGCTATCAGGACAGCCATATCCGTCCGGCATTCTACTATGTGGGCGATGTGACACCGGTAGAACCGGAGGCTGTCAAGGTGGCGTCGATTGCTGAATTCTATACAAAAGGTCTGGCTGATGCCGAGCCGGAATATGAGTTTACTTGCCCGCTGACGTCTACATATCAGTCGGGAAAGAATCTTTATGTTACCGACGGCACCGACGGTATGCTTATCTACGGACAGCCAGACAAAGTCTGCGTGAACGGCTTTGTGCTTGCTCCGGGTGTCAAGGGTAAATTCAGCAATTTCAATGGCTCTTATCAACTCACTAATGCCGTTCTCACTGAAATCACCGATAATGGTAAGGGTGTTGCTCCTGAGGAAATGACCATAGATGGAATCACTGCCGAAAAGCAGAACCGCTATGTCGTGATCCGCAACGCGATGCTCGACACGGAAGAAGGTGTCACTACGCTTTTTGACGATACGGGCACCATCGTTGCCTTTGACAAAGGATTTATCGCATTCCCTGCGGATGAAAGCAAAATCTATGACGTGACGGCCATGACGGCGTATTTCAAGGGTCAAGTTCAGGTTTATCCTGTCAACTTCACTGAAATTCCGGAAGATGTAGTTCAGGAGCCGGGCATCGGAATCTCTGGATATCCATTGAATCCGGACTCTGATGAACACATTTATTACGGCGAAGTCGAAGTCATTGTCATGAAGTCAGACGACGTGGCTTCAATTCATGCCGTAGTGACAAAAGACGGTGTTGAGGTAGACAACGTCACCGCAACAGAGGAGTGGAGGAAAACATATTCGGAAGTGGGCAAGTATCTTATATCTGCCACGGCGACAAACGGCTCTTTGACTTCCGCGCCTATTGAGGCGGAGTTTGAGATTGTGCCGGAACCGGTGATTACCGCTCCTACATTCTCATTGGCTGAGGGCACATACACAGGCACTCAGATTGTTACAATTGAGGGCTATCGCGGCTCGATGATTGTGGGAACTTGCAATGACGACGATGTCTACGACTATTCGCCGTGCGACGTTGAACTTGCCGCTCCTGCGACAGGTGAGATTACATATGTGCTGACCGTGCATTCAGAACTCGGTGAGAAGCAGGGCGAGGAGTCGACTGCCACTTATGTAATCAAGGCTGGCGAGCCTGCTGCCGAAGGTGCGTTCCAACTCGTCACTTCCGCTGAAATGCTCAAGGAAGGCGCGAAGGTGATTTTGGTTAGCGAAACCAACGCAATGTCGACAGTGCAGAACGTGAAGAACGCTGCAAAGCAGTACCGTCAGAGCACTACAGTCGTTGTCGACGGCAATGTGGTGCCGTCAGTCGGCACAGACGTGGCTGTGTTTACAGTGGGCAAGGACGGCGACAACTACACATTCTACAACGCAGCGACGAAAACAGAGACTGGCGCCGCTATGCCGGGCTACCTCTGCGCTGTAAGCAACGAGAAAAATGCTCTTGGCGTTGAGTCGACACTCAGCGACAACGGCAAGTGGAGTGTGGAATTTGCCGGTAGCACCGTTAAGATGCTTGCACAAGGTGATTTCACCCGCAATTTGCTCCAATTCAACTATAATGGATTCCGTTGCTACAAACCGTCGACGACAACCGTCGACACCAAATTGTCAATCTATTGTCAATTGGAGTCGGGAGTGGACGATGCAACGGCCGATATGGTCAAGATTATAGGCGAAGAGGGCGCAATCCGTGTTGTCGCAGAGTCGGCCGATGTGACTGTCTACACAATGACAGGTCAGACTGTGGCTGTGGCTGCGGTCGACGGCGAGGCTACAATCCGTCTTGCTGCTGGATTCTACATTGTGCGTGTAGGCGGCACAACAGTCAAAGTTGTGGTGAAATAATCAGCACACACATTGAAAATATTGAGCCGGGGCGACTTATTCATCGTCTCGGCTCTTTTTTCTCGTGTTTATTCATTAACTTTGCAAACTAATTTTTTAATCAGACAGAGATATAATGAGAAGATGGCGTATTGAGGACAGTGCCGAACTCTACAATATTACGGGCTGGGGACTGAAGTATTTCTCAATCAACGACAATGGTCACGTTCAGGTGACTCCGCGTGAAGGTTGTGCATCCGTCGATTTGAAAGAATTGATGGACGAGTTGCAGATTCGTGACATTACCGCTCCGGTGCTGTTGCGTTTTCCCGATATCCTCGACAATCGCATCGAGAAGATTTCGCGATGCTTCAAGCAAGCCGCAGAGGAATATAAATATGGCGCGCAAAACTTTATCATCTATCCGATAAAGGTGAACCAGATGCGTCAGGTGGTCGACGAAATCGTGAGCCACGGCAAGAAATTCAACATCGGGCTGGAGGCCGGCTCGAAGCCTGAGCTGCACGCTGTGCTCGCTACGAATATCGATGAGCACAATCTCATTATCTGCAATGGATACAAGGACGAGAACTATGTGGAGCTGGCTTTGCTGGCGCAGAAGATGGGACGCAGAATATTCCTCGTTGTGGAAAAGCTCAACGAGCTGCACTTGATTGCCCGCCTTGCAAAGCGGATCGGTGTGCGTCCGAACATCGGAATCCGCATCAAACTGTCGAGCTCGGGCAGCGGAAAATGGGAAGAGTCGGGCGGCGACCACAGCAAGTTTGGCTTGAACTCGAGCGAACTGCTGGAAGCTGTCGACGCTTTGGCTAAATACAAGATGGAGGACTGCCTGAAACTCATCCATTTCCATATAGGCAGTCAAATCACCAAAATACGCCGCATCAAGAATGCCCTGCGCGAGGCAACTCAGTTCTATGTGCAGCTCACGAAAATGGGCTTCTCAATCGACTTTATCGACATCGGCGGCGGACTTGGTGTGGATTACGACGGCACGCGTTCAAGCGCAAGCGAGAACAGCATGAACTATTCAATTCAGGAGTATGCCAACGATGCCATCTCTGCCATCGTCGACGCATGCGAGAAAAACGGGCTTAAGCAGCCTAACGTCATAACCGAGTCGGGACGCTCGCTCTCCGCCCACCATTCAATATTGATAATAGAAACGCTCGAAACCACCCAGTTGCCCGTGTGGAACGACAATGAGGAGGTGAGCGACTCCGACCATGAGCTGGCGCGCGAGCTGTATCAGATATGGGACCGCCTCGGACAGCAGTCGCTGCTCGAAAGCTGGCACGACGCCTTGCAGATACGCGAGGAGGCGCTCGACCGCTTCAGCCTCGGCATGCTCGATCTGCACACCCGTGCGCAGATTGAAAAACTGTTCTGGTCGGTGGCGCGCGAGGTCAACGACATTGCCAAGACAATGAAACATGTGCCTGAGGAGCTGCGCATCTCAAAAATGTTGCCCGACAAGTATTTCTGCAACTTCTCGTTGTTCCAGTCGCTTCCCGACTCATGGGCAATCGACCAGATGTTCCCGATAATGCCGATTTCACGTCTTGACGAGAAGCCTACCCGCACGGCTACGATTCAGGACGTCACCTGCGACTCCGACGGCAAAATCAACTGTTTCATATCGAGCCACGGCTTCTCCAATGCCTTGCCTATCCATCCAATAAAAAATGGCGAGTCGTATTATCTTGGTGTGTTCCTTGTGGGTGCATATCAGGAAATCCTCGGCGATATGCACAATCTGTTTGGCGACACCAATACGGTGCATGTCAGCGTGCATAAGGGCGGCTACGAGATTGAGCAGATAATCGACGGCGAAACGGTGGCTGAGGTGCTCGACTATGTGCAGTACAACCCGAAAAAACTGGTGCGCAACGTCGAGACATGGGTTACTCGCTCAATGAAGAGCGGAAAGATTACGCCGGAGGAGGGACGCGAGTTCCTTAGCAACTATCGTTCGGGTCTCTACGGATACACTTATTTGGAGAAAGACTGATGGCTTGCCGCTACTTCATGCGATTGGCTTATAACGGCACTCCGTTTCATGGATGGCAGCGCCAGCCGAATGCCGTAAGCGTGCAGGAGGAGCTGGAACGCGCGCTGTCGATGGTGTTGCGCCAGCCGGTGGCGGTTACTGGTGCCGGACGCACCGACACGGGCGTGAACGCTCGATGCATGTGGGCACACTTCGACACTGCGGAGGAAATCGCCGACGTGAAGCGCTTGGTGTGCTCGCTCAACAGCATCGTGGGCCGCGACATTGCCGTCTATTCGGTTGTGCGTGTGGCTGACGACGCCCATGCGCGTTTCGACGCAACAAGCCGCACGTATAAGTATTTCATTGGCAAACGCAAGTCGCCGTTTGACTACCATTTTTCGTGGACTCCTCCGTATGCGCTCGACGTGGAGGCGATGAACGAGGCGGCTTCCAGGCTGTTTGACTATAGCGATTTCACAAGCTTCAGCAAGCTGCACACCGATGCTAAAACCAACATCTGCCGCATCGACCATGCCCGTTGGGAGGATGAGGGCGAGAGGCTGGTGTTTACAATCACCGCCGACCGCTTTTTGCGCAACATGGTGCGCGCCATCGTCGGAACTCTTGTCGATGTGGGGCGCGGAAAGATTACCGTAGGGCAGTTTTGCGAAATCATCGAAAAGAAAGACCGTTGCGAGGCGGGCACGTCGGTGCCTGGCAACGCATTGTTTCTGTGGGACATAACTTATCCGTATATTTCATGACAGGGCATCGCGCATTGGATAGGCTTATGCGCTGCACGATGCTGCTGTCGATTGTGGTGCTTGGCGCGTGCTCGTGGATGCCGCGGCAGGGCGATTTGGTGTTTCAGGTGGCTGGCGGCGGCGACATGTCGCAGGCTATTGTCGATGCCACAACAAATGTCGACTCCTTGCAGTTCGACCATGTGGCGGTGTTTGCCGGCTCGCGCCGCAACCCTTTTGTCGTGGAGGCTTCGCCTGAAAAGGGTGTGGTGAAGACGCCTTGGCGCGAATTTCTGAATAGGTCGGGCGGCGGTGTGGTCGTGAAGCGTCTTGATGCCGACTATCCAAAGCAGGAGGCGGTAGAGCGGGTGTTGGCGCATCTTGGACAGCCCTACGACTGGTATTATCTACCTGGCAACGGCAGGACATATTGCTCTGAATTGGTCGAGGAGTCTTATCTCTATGCCGACAGCACGCGCATCTTTCCCGCAAAGCCTATGCGCTTCCGTGCCGCCGACGGCACAATGCCGCAGTTTTGGACCGACTTGTTTCATCGGCTTGGGGCAAGTGTGCCTGAAGGAGAGCCCGGAACAAATCCAAACGATATGTCGAGGTTCCGTTTGCTCCACACTGTCAGGGTGTTCCGTTGAACGGCGAAAAAATATTTTCTAAAATAGTTGGCGGTTCAGAAAAAGTTTGTACCTTTGCAGCCGGGTAAGTCCTATACGGCCAGCTCCTTGTCAACTCCCCCAGGTCTTGACCGAAGCAAGGGTAGCAGGTTGTAGCGGCGCGATATAGATCGCTTGCCCACCTGCCTCTTTAGCTCAGTTGGCCAGAGCACGTGATTTGTAATCTCGGGGTCGTTGGTTCGAATCCGACAAGAGGCTCAAAAAAAGTTGCAGAAAAATTTGGAGAATTAAAAAATCCTTCGTACCTTTGCAACGCTTTTCCGATAAAGGAAGACATTCGGGGTGTAGCGCAGTCCGGTTAGCGCACCTGCTTTGGGAGCAGGGGGTCCCAAGTTCGAATCTTGGTACCCCGACAAAAAGAAGACTTAAGCACAATGCTTGAGTCTTTTTTTTGTTTCCGTCACTCCCGGTATCGGGGGGGGCAGTAGCAAAACTTGGTTGGAATGTTGAAACCGGCATCTGACCGCATGCTGCGCCGCCGGTGGGCTGTGTTGGATTGGAGATTTGTTGATTATTTTTCCGGAGATTGAAAATTCAGTCGTTTTCTGGAATGGATTTGCATAAAAAGCAGTAATTTAGCGGTCAAATTCAGAACAAGACTAAAAATGAAAATCAGATCAAGATATTTTGTTGCGGCGGCGCTTTTGGCGCTTGTCGCGCCGTCGGTGTTTATGGCGGCTTCGGGGAAGAATGATATGGCTGCTACGGCACGCGACATCTCTGTGATTAATGCAGTGTTTAAGGAGATGAACACGCGTTATGTAGACTCTGTCGATGTAGACCGTGCCATGACTACCGCTATCGACGCGATGCTCAACGACCTTGACCCTTACACGGAGTTTATTTCAGCGGAAGAGGCGTCCGACTTTATGGCGATGTCGACCACGGGTGAGTATGGCGGCATCGGTTCTGTAATCATGATGCGCAAGGGCGGCGGTGTGCAGATAAGCGACCCTTACGAAGGCAGCCCTGCGGCTCTGGCTGGTTTGCGCCCGGGCGACCGCATCGTGAAAATCGACACGATGGACACCCGCACGTGGGACACGAAGCAGGTGAGCGACCATCTGAAGGGGCAGGCAAACACTACAGTGCATGTGGTGGTGGAGCGTCCGTATGTGCATGACAGCGTGCTGACGTTCGACATCGTGCGCCGGAAAATCCAGATGCCGTCAGTGCCTTACTTCACTGCGCTCGACGGCGGCATCGGCTACATTCAGCTGACCAAGTTTACCGAGACATCAGCCGACGAGGTGCGCGACGCATTGTTGTCGCTGAAACGCGACAAGGCGATAAAGTCGCTTATCCTCGACCTGCGTGGCAATGGTGGAGGCTTGGTTGAGAGTGCCATCAAGATTGCCAACTTCTTCGTGCCGAAAAACACGGAGATTATACGCACAAAGGGACGGTTGAAGACGGAAGAGAAGATTTACAAGACCACGCAGAAGCCTATCGACACGGAGATTCCTTTGTGCATCCTTGTTGACGGCGGTTCGGCATCGGCGTCGGAGATTGTTGCCGGCTCAATGCAGGATCTTGACCGCGCCGTGGTGGTTGGAAGCCGCTCGTTTGGAAAAGGACTGGTGCAGACCACAGTGTCGCTGCCGTTTGACAATATGCTCAAGGTTACCACCGCGAAATATTACATTCCGAGCGGACGCCTGATTCAAGCCATCGACTATTCGCACCGCGACGCAGACGGCAACATCCAGCGCACGCCCGACAGCCTTACCAACGTGTTTCATACGGTACACGGACGCGAGGTGCGCGACGGTGGAGGCATAACGCCCGACGTGACAGTGGATTGGGGCAAGGCAAGCCGCCTGACATACAATATCTTTGCCGACAACTGGGCGTTTGACTTCGCCAACAAGTACCGCGCCGAGCATCCTTCGATATGCGCTGCCGAGGATTTCGTGGTGACCGACAGCATTTTCGCCGAGTTCAAGCGGTCAATCGACCCCGCACGGTTCAACTACGACAAGGTGTGTGAAACGGGTCTTGCCGCTTTGCGCGACGCCGCGAAGATTGAGGGCTATATGAACGACTCTACGAAGCAGGCCTTCGACGTGCTGGAAAAACTGCTGAAACACAACCTGTCGCAGGATCTTGACAACAACCGCAAGGCGATAGAGGAGATTCTCGCCCCTGAGATCGTAAGCCGCTACTATTACGAGCGTGGACGCATCGTGCAGACGATGAAGAGCGACAACGGACTTGATGCGGCAGTGAAGGTGCTCAACGACATGTCAGAGTACCGACGTCTCCTTGCTCCGGCAGACAAGAAGTCGAAAAAGAAGAAATAGCAAAAATCAACGTTTGCGGCGGAAGAATTCCGTCATCAGTGCGGCGCAGTCGTCAGCGAGTACGCCGCCCACCACTTCTGTCTTCGGATGAAACGGCTGAGGGCAGAAGGTGTGGTATCCGCGCTTGTCGTCGGCAGCGCCGTAGACAATGCGGCTTATCTGGCTCCAGCCGAGTGCCCCGGCACACATCAAGCACGGCTCTACGGTCACGTAGAGCGTGCATCCTGTAAGATATTTTCCACCGAGATATGCCGCTGCCGACGTCACGGCCTGCATCTCTGCGTGCGCCGTGCAGTCGGTCAGCGTCTCTGTGAGGTTGTGTGCGCGTGCAATCACCTTTCCGCCGCACACCACGACGGCGCCCACCGGCACCTCGTCGTCGGCAGCAGCCTGACGGGCTTCGGCAAGCGCCATCTGCATGTATAGTTCGTCTTGGGTCATAGCCGTTTTTTTCAGCTTAATATTTCAACCATTTGAGCATTTCCTTCAGCGATGGTTTTTTGCCGTACATAAGGATGCCCACGCGATAGATTTTGCCCGACAGATAGGACAATGCCAGCGCGGTGCCGAAAAGCAGAGCCACCGACAGCGCTTCCTGCCACAGAGGCACGCCGAACGGGATGCGTATCATCATCACCATAGGCGACGTAAGCGGGATAAACGAGCACCACACTGCCAGCGGTCCGTCGGGATTCATGGCGCTGTAGAAGCCGGCGTAGAACGCAAACAGCATTATAACGGCGATAGGCATCATAAACTGCTGCGTGTCCTGCGGGTCGTTGACCGCCGCGCCAAATCCGGCAAGCACGGAGGCATAGAGAAGATAGCCGCCGATGAAGTACAGCACGAACAGCACTGCGATTTCTGCGAGCGGAAGGCTCGACACCACTGACAATATCTGCATCGACAAATCGGCGTCGGGCATCTGCGACGCGGCAGAGATGGCTGCGGCCTGCGAGGGGTCGAACATGGCCACTCCGCTGACCACCCCGGCAATACTTATAATAGCGACGAGCAGTATGCCCCAGATGAGCATCTGCGTGATTCCGACAAGTCCGATGCCTATGATTTTGCCTGCCATCAACTGAAAAGGCTTCACACTCGACACCATAAGCTCGACGATGCGGTTTGTCTTCTCTTCGGTGACGCTCTGCATCACCATCGCGCCGTAGCTCATCACGAAGAAATAAATCAGCGTGGTGAGCACCATTCCTACGGCTGAGAATATCTCAGTCATCGACTCGCGTTCGCCCTCGTCGGTCCATCTCACCGTCGCCACTTCGACGGGAGTCTGCACGTCTTCCACAATCTCGTTGAGAGCAGGTATGTTGTAGCGTTCGAATTTCTGTTTCTGCACAGCCTTTGTCAGGGCGTTGTTGACATAGTCGGACATATCGCGCTTCACCTCGTCGCGCGAATAGATTGCCGCGGCGGTGGGGTTGTCGACAAGATTGTCGGTAATCATCAGCACTGCCGCCACGTCGGTGGAGTCGGAGCGCAGCGCCGGCGTCATCTTGTCGGTGGGCACGAAGAGATAGTCGTCGTTGCTCTGCAGGGCATCGGCATAAAGTCCGGTGTTGTCAATCACAGCCACCGTCTTGCGTCCGCTGTCGCCTATTACCGACAACAGCAGCGGAACGAAAATCATTGCCGCCATAAGGAACGGCATAAGTATTGTAAGGATGATGAATGAGCGTTTTTTCACGCGTGTGGCATATTCCCGTTGCGCCACAATCCAGATTTTGTTTTTCATTGTTGTTCCTCCTTGTCATTGTTGCCCACACCGCCTACGGCGCGCAGGAATATGTCGTTCATTGTTGGCAATTGCTCTGCAAGCGAGCGGATTTCCACCTGTTGCGACAACATTGCTATGAATTCTGAGTTTGTTGCGTCACACGTCTTGCGCAGCGTGTATGTCACGTTGTCGCCGGCTTGCTTTATCGACGTGATGTCGTATTTCTCGGGGTTTTCGGCAAGCATCCTGCCGCTTTCAGCCACAAGGCTGTAAAGACCACTGCGATAGCGTGAGCGCACGTCGCCCACCGTGCCGCTGAGCACCACGTGCGAGTCGTTTATCAGCGCGATGTCGTCGCAGATTTCCTCCACGGAGCTCATGTTGTGGGTCGAGAAGATTATGGTGTGCCCTTTGTCGCGCAACTCGAGGATTTCTTTTTTCAGAAGTTCGGCGTTGACTGGGTCGAAGCCCGAAAAAGGCTCGTCGAAGATGAGGAACTCCGGCTCATGAAGCACAGTTATTACAAACTGCACCTTCTGCTGCATGCCTTTCGACAGCTCCTCAAGTTTCTTGTTCCACCACGGATTGATGTCAAACTTGTCGAACCATTGGCGCAGGCGTTTCTCGGCGGTGGCTTTGTCCAGACCTTTCAGCTGGGCAAGGTAAAGAGCCTGTTCGCCCACCTTCATTTTTTTGTAAAGTCCGCGTTCTTCCGGGAGGTAGCCTATGCGGCGCACGTCGGCGTCGGTCATCAGGCGTCCGCCCATCATCACTTCGCCCTCGTCGGGCATCGTGATGCGGTTTATGATTCTTATGAGAGTGGTCTTGCCTGCTCCGTTGGGTCCGAGCAGTCCGAACACCCGTCCGGGGCGCACTTCGACGCTTACTCCGTCAAGGGCCGTGTGTCCGGCAAAGCGTTTCACCACGCCGCGCGCTTCCAATGTATTATCCATATTCTTTTTTTGCTTGAGTTTTTTGTTTATCGTTTGTCTACGGGATCGACGGTGTAGCCCGACTGCCGCAGCAGGCTGAGCAGACCTTCGTCGCCGACAAGGTGGGCGGCGCCTACAACAACCAGTGTGGACGCGTCGGCAAGCATCTTTGGCATTTGCTCCATCCAGGCGCGGTTGCGGTCGGAGAGCAGCATGGCGTCTTCCTCCGGGGTAGAGTCGCAGTCGTCGCCGAGTTTCTGATTGGTGACTTCTTTCAGCGTCTCAATGTCGCGGTGCATATAGGCGTCGGTAGCCATCTCGATCATCGAGGCGTTCCATTCGGTGTTTTCTGCCAGGCAGACGAGCATCTTGCCCTGCCGTGCCGGCGGTTGGCTGAACAGCATCTTCAGCTGGTCCTGGGCGGTTTCCAGGGCAAGCACTTTCTTGCCGGCTTTGTCGGCTTTTATCTGAAAATACGTGTCAAGCTGTTGGTCGAGCGACACCTTTGGCAAATATTTGGTTACAATGGCTGCAATCAGCTGGTTGCTTATCGCTGCCGGACACATTCGTTGCACTGCCGGATTGTCGAGTCCGAAGCCGATGAGCGACCGCATTACTTTGTCGACGGTAGGGCGGTCGGCGTCGGGGATGAAATCGTTGAGCGACGAGCCTGGAGGCAGCATTATCGCCTCTGCTGTCAGCCGAGGCAAGTCGCGTGTGTTGAGCATGTCTACCTCGCCGCACACCTGCTCCACGTCGTTCTGCACCTGGCGTATCTGAGGCACGCTGTCGAGCACCGTCAGCGGTGCGTAATGGTGTGTGCCGAAGATGTAACTCGGCTTCTGCAAGCCGTTGCCGCTCACTTTCCACAACAGTTGTGCCTGGGCGCTTATGCCCACAACTGTCATTGCAATAATCAATAATATCTTTTTCATGTCGCAAATATAGTGTTATTTTCCCATTCCGCCTTGCTTCGACAGGCGGGAAGCGTCGTTGTTGCTGTCCACGCGGCGCGTCTGGAACGCTTTGCCGAGGCTGAAATTGTAGGTGAGCGAGCAGGAGAACGACACAGGGTTGCTGAATTTGCTTTTCGTGTGGTAGCCCGAGGCGGAGTCGATCGTGAAATCCACACCGCGGCCGAGAATGTTGTCCACGCCCACCGAGGCTGTCCAGCGTCGCTTTGCAAACGACTTTTTCAGACTTGCGTTGAGGTTGTGGGTCGGTGTCACCGTAATTTCGCCCATCGTGATTTTGTTCTGTCCGTAATATGAGATTTCAAAGTAGAAATCTTTCGGTAGTTGGAATCCTGAGCTTGCATACCAGTTCAAGAAGTTGTGGTATGTCAGACTGCCTTTCTGTTCACGGCGCTCGCCGTTGGCAAGATATGTGAGGTTGGCTGTCAGCGTCCACCAGTCCTTGATTTGGAACGGAAGGTTGAGCGATGCGCCAAACATATATTGCTTGTCGAAGTTGACCATTGTCAGCAGCACGTTTTTCGGGTTGTCCTTGTCGGGCATCGAGGCTTTTATGATTTGGTCGTGGTTGATGTTGGCAAACAGGGTCAGCGAGTATTTGTATTTAACCACGCCGGTAAGGCTGACGTTGTCGCTGTATGACGGCTTCAGGTCGGAGTTGCCCGACTGATAGAACATGTCGGAAACCTGATGACGCTCGGGATTGAGTGCCCAGAACGATGGGCGCGCTATGGAGCGTGAGTACTGTGCCGTCAGCACGTTGGAGCCGTTTGGCGACAGCAGATATGTGACATTGGCATTTGGAAACAAGTCGAAATATCGCTGAGCTACGATGTTGCCGCGGCTGCTGGCGTCGGTCAGTTCGCCGCGCAGTCCTGCCGACGCCATGAAGCGTCCGAGTTTGGCTGAGGCTTTTACATAGGCGGCATAGATATTTTCTTTAAACACCACGTCATAGTTGCGTCCGTCGGGCGTAAGCCATTCGTGGTCTTTCAGATAGAGGTATGACGCGTCGTTGTCCATACGGTTGAGGTTGTATTTCAAGCCGGTCGACAGACTCCAGCGGCTGTTGAATGTCTTGTCGTAGTCGTAGCTGACGTTGACCACGTCGAAAACCGAGTTTTCGCGGCTTGTCGATATCGAATCGGCGGAGAGGGCGAGAAACTCCGAATGACGATGGTTGTCGGCGACGCTGCGTCCTTTTGTGTGGTTGTAGTTGGCAATCACCTTCATCTGCGAGCCGATGGAGTCGAGCCGGTGCACGTAGTTGAACGTGGCATCGATATTCCTGTGGCGCGATGTCGACATGTAGTTTCCGTTCATCGTCTCGATGCCTATGTCGGTGTGGTTGAACGCCGCGTTGGTCGTCACGTCCGACGGTGAGAGAAATTGGTTGTAAGCCACCTCGATGCCCAGCGAATTGCGCGCGTCGGGATCGAAATAAATGCCTGCCATGCCGTAGCCGAAAAGCGACTTGTGTAGGTCCATCTTTGTGTCGGTCGTATACCGGTCGCCGTTGGCATAGTCGGTGGTTTCGCCGGTGTCGAAATAGGATTTCGGAGAGGCGGAGAGATTGCTGTTGGCACTGAATGTCCATTTGCCGTTCTTCACGTTGATCGATGCCGAAGGAGTGACCATCGTGGATGTTTTGCTGACAGAGCCGATGAGGCTCACGTTGCCCATCACGCCGTCGGCACGGTTGCGTTTAAGAGTGATTTTGATGATTCCTCCTGCGGTGTCGGCGCTGTATTCCGCTCCTGCCTGGGGGATTACCTCTATTTTGCTCACGTCCTCCGCCTTGAGCGAGCGCAGATAGGTGAGCAGCTGTGATTGGTCCATGCGCAGCTCACGGTCGTTGACCATCACTTTCGCGCCCGACTTGCCGTTGATGGTGATTTTCTTGTCGTCGATCCACACGCCGGGAGCCGCCTGCAGCAGTTCCTTTCCGTCTTTGCCTATGGCGGCTGGCATATCCTCCACCCTGACCACAAAACGGTCGGGCAGACGGCGTATGGCTGAGGCTTTCACCTCTACGCCATGCAGTGCCACGGCATTTGTTGTCATCGTGGCGTCAAGACGCGTTTCTCCGCTGACGGTCACTGTCTTTTCGGCATTGTCGTAGCCCACGAGGGTAAATGTCACGTTATATTGCCCTTTCGGAAGGTCGATTCTGTAATTGCCGATGCTGTCGGTGACGGCCCCTCCTTGCTCATGGTTGGCGCTGAGTGCCACCACGGTTGCAAATTCAACCGGGTTGCCTTCGCTGTCGGCCACGTGTCCGAGCAAAGTATCGGCTGTCGCGATGCTGCCGCCCGAAATGGCAAGCAGCGCCGCAAGAAACATCTTATTCATTGTATGTATTATAAATTGGTTATTTTCCAGAGTCAATGAATTGTTTGTATAGACGGTCGATGTCGTCGGCAGTGATGCCGAGCATCTGCATTTTGCGGAACATTTCCGGAAGTTCCTCTTCTTCAAATTCCCGCCGGCGCAGTCTGGAGATTGTGCCGCATGCGCCTTCGCTGACGAAATAACCTATGCCGCGGCGGTTGAAGATTATCTCTTGCTGCTGCAGCCAGTCGAAAGAGCGCACCACAGTGTTGGCGTTGACTTCAACGGTTGCCGCATATTCGCGCACCGACGGGATGCGGCCGCCTTCGGAATAGGCATGCTGCATAATTTCGTCCATGATGCGGTCTGCTATCTGCAGGTAGATTGGTCGGCTTTCCTTGAAGTTCATAACAGGTGCTTTTTGGTTTCAACAATCTGCTTGCCGACAAACAACCGGTAGGCAACTGCCCAATTGACCACTGCAAATGCGAGGCAGAGGCTGCCCGTGGTGACGAGAAACACGGGATAGGTCGAGTAGAACTCCTCCGTCGTGGCTGGATGCCAAGCCTGCACCAGCACAATCGAGAAGACGATGCCCAAAACGAGAACTATGCCGAGAGTCTTGACGAAAGCAAACTTGCGCCACACGGTGCCGCCAAGTACAAACAGAGACTGCATCCACAGCAGATAGCCCCATGCGAGCAGCTGTCCGCGCCACTGCCAAGCCATAACAACGATTTGGCTCTCAACCGACACCTGCGTATTGATATTATCAAACGTCGGGGCGAAGAACGACTGCGTGCAGTATGCCGTCAGTGACCCGTAGCTGTCGATGCCGAAAATAAAGGCGAGCGGATAATAGAGCACACCGACAACAACGAGGGCGGCAAGCGCCGAGATAGTGTAGCCGACAGTGACCATCAGAGCGCGCTCCACAAACTTCTCGGCGTTGGTGGCGGGCAACGTCAGCAGACTGATGCTGCCTGTCTTGTCGCAGATAGGTTTGAGCATCGACGAGGCGGCGATGAGGCCACCCACAGTGAGCACCAACGAGAACCACGAATAGAAGGTGTCGGCGATGACATTAAACGAGTTTCCATCGGTCTTTGCTGGGAGCATGATGATCACAAGTCCGGCAAGCAGCGCTCCGGCAAACTCAAGAAAATGAGCGAGGTTGGTTTTCCAGTCAAGAGCGGCGTCGCGCTTAGCCACAGTCCACAGGCGCCGCACGCTGAATCTGTTTATTGTAGTTGTCATAATTGTTTATCTGATTTGAGTTTTGGCAAAAATTTTGTAAGCTATCACATAGTTGACCACGGTTAAGAGCGTCGTCAAAAGATTTATGGTGGAATGACTCAATTGCAGCGATGTGGTCACTAAATATGCCGGGACAGCCACGACGACAAGGAGCGCAATGCCCTTGACCATCGTCTTGCGGCGCCACAACGCGCTGGCTATCATCATCACCGACTGAAGCCACACGACTACTGCCGTCCATGGCAGCACGTCGCTGACAAACACTTGCGGCAGAAGCATCACGCAGAATTGCGGATCGCTGCCGAGCATTATGCTGAACGCCACCCGAACGGCGTCGGCGGCGACCATCCCGACAACAAAAGCTCCGAACGTTGCCACAACCGTCTCCAACCAGTTGACGAGATATTTCTCGAATGCCGTGGCGGGAAGCGTGAGATAAGCAATCTGCCCATGACGGGTCTGCATCTTGTCGAACATCATCGACCCCATCACGACCATCGCCAAAACGTAGAATGCCCTCAGTACTATTGCGAATGTCTCGACAAAGTAGTGGGCATCGGTGCTGTGTTCGGCCATCAGGAATGCAGCCTCGCCGGCAAGCACTCCGGCAAGCACACCGAGCGGCAGTCCTATCCACGATGCGATGTTGTGGTCGTAGTCGTGGCGGAGCATCGTCCAAAATCTCCGCATGTTGAACCTATCGGTCATTGTCGTCAGTATTTAAGGCTTCATTGATTGCGGCGCCGTTGGCAAGTATTGCGTTGAACAGCGTTTCAAGATTGATTACGCTCTCGTCGCCGAAGCGGTTGGCATAAATTGCGCTGTTGCCTTGAAGTGACGGCTGCACATAGATGGCTCCTTCGGTGGGTTCCGACATCGGTTGGTCGGTGAAAAGGAGCTTGGATGCCAGCGTGGCGTAGCTGCTGTCGAGCAACAGTTTGCCGCTGTCGACCATCAGCACGTGGTCGAGCAGATTCTCTACGTCGCGCACTTGGTGGGTCGACACGACTATCGTTTTTTCATCGCTCATGTTTGACGCTATCACCTTGCGCATCTGGCTTTTTGACGGGATGTCGAAGCCGTTTGTCGGTTCGTCCATCAGAAGCAGACGGGTGTTGGTGGCGAGGGCGAAACTCATAAACGCCTTCTTCTTTTGTCCCATCGACAATTCGTTGAGACGCAGGTTGCCGTCCATCTCAAAATCCCGCAGACAGTTGTTGAGAATCTCGTTGGAGAAACGTGGATAAAACTGCGAGTTGTATTTCACGTATTGGGCGAGGGTGACGGCTGGAAGCGTAAATTCCTCGGGAACGATAAAAATCTCTTGAAGAGCTGACGGCTGGCGGCGCGACATCTCGCTGCCGCAGAAAGTAACCGACCCTGATTTCGGACGGAGCAGACCGCACATTAGATAGAGCAGTGTGGACTTGCCCGTTCCGTTCTTGCCGAGCAGTCCATACACCGCGCCTGGTTGCAATGTCAGCGAAAAATCGCTGAAAATGTCAGGCTTTTTGAAGCCATAACTAAATTTCAATTCCTTGATTTCCATCATATAAGTTTTCATTTTTCGTATATCAGTTTGAGTGTATTGGTTGATTAGTACACTACAAAGCTATGTCAATTTTTTGGGAAAACAATAGTGAATCTGATATTTAACACAAATTAATACTTTCTAAAATCGCCGAAGCGCGGTTCCAGAAGTCAGCCTGTGGTTGCTCAGCCCACCAGAGACGACGGTGACATGCCGCTACCGCCGAAGCGCGGTTCCAGAAGTCAGCCTGTGGTTGCTCAGCCCACCAGAGACGACGGCGACATGCCGCTACCGCCGAAGCGCGGTTCCAGAAGTTAGCACGGGGTTGGCTTGCCTACCCCGTGACAATGGTGACATGCGCCGCTACCGCCGAAGAGCGGTTGTAGAAGGAGCATGCAGACAGGTGACATGCTGCAACCCAAAATTTCCATACAACAAAACGGAATCAAATGAAATGGAAACACCGCCGATTTGCATTTGCAAACCTGCGGTGTTTAAGTGGAGATGGAGAGATTCGAACTCTCGTCCAAACGTGGAACTAATATGCTTTCTACATGCTTAGTTTTGACTTGGTTTTCGACCGTGGGCAGGATCAAAACTACCAACCCAAGGCTTATCTCCTAAAATCTCGGACAGCTACCGGAGAACAAGCCGTCCCAGCTCCGATTTTATTAGCACCACCTTATCGAAACGTCTCAGAGCAAGGCAATCGGGTGATGTCTCGTTTCTGCCACTGTGGCAGAAATAAAGCTAACTTACTGTGCTTCGGTTAGGCAGCGAGAGCGTAGTTATTTTCGCCAGTTAAATTGTTGATGTCTGAGATTATAGAGCATAGCCATCATCGCTCTGCATGCTTACATACCACCTCTACACGCTGTCAAAACCGGTCATCCCCAATGTTTTTTCGAGACACATACGTGATATGTGGGTTGCAAAAGTAATGCTTCCGCAACCAATCTCCAAATTTTTGTTGAAAAAATTTGTTAGTCACAACCTGGAATAATGGGAAAGGACATATTGGAGACTCTGTGGTGTTTAGAGCGACCAATCGGTGGCAATTTGTGGCAGGTTCACCATCCTCTGCTTTTTCAAAATCACAAATTGAGACATAGAATGTATTGTTGTGATAATGCGTGCAAAGGTAAGTGACGAATATTTCCTCAATACATTGAGAGATAACCAGCGCTTCCTATAATCTCGATTAATTCATTGTCGGAATTAGCTTCGACTAATTCGTTCAGAAAATATGAGATTCGTTTAAATTGATCAACTGTCCATCCTCTACAATTCTCGAAATTTTTATCGCAGTAAAAGATCATATCTTCGGTAGCCTTGTTGCCATCTTTGTCTTGAGAATAGCGAAATTTATGCTCTACAACCCAATTGCAGAACTGCTTTTGGTCTTCAAGACTGGCAACAACGTTCTTAATATTCTTGATTTTTTCGATTAATTTAGATTGGGCTTGATTCAATTTTTCTGTGTTGGAGGAAATTTCCTCAATGGCTCGTTTGTATTCTCCAAGACTGTGGGCAGAATCATAAAACCCTGTAGGGGTGTAGATTTCTTTAGTTGTCTGTGCCGAACTGATGTCAGATTTGATTGCCCTTATTTTTGATATGTCGGAGAAGACATCTTCCGAGAGGTCAAGAATCTCAATTATAGTAGACACTTTCACGAAAGAGCTGTCTACTTTTGTTGAGATTGCCTCATAACTGTCAGGATATGACATGTTTTCTTTGAGGCACTTAGAAATAAGCTCTTCTGCTTTGTCTTCATTTGATTTTGTGCATGAAGGCATGATAAACAGAACACATGTTGCAATTAGGATTGTAATTTTTCTCATAGGGATATAGATTTATTAAATTTTTTTAGTTATCGTTGTCTACGGCGTTAAGCACCAACAGCATGTTTGGCAGCTCGTTGTTGTCGCGGATTGTTTTCAGCATCGACAGTTGGCGGCGGTCGAGAAGTCCGATGCGCGCCACGAAGATGGTGTGGCTTGCCACACGGACCAGCACGTTGGTGTCGGTCACAAGCTGTATAGGAGCGCAGTCGATGAAGATGTAGTCGTAGCGTTGGCGCAGGCGTTCAAACATCTCGTCGAGGGAGTCGTGTTCAAGCAGTTCTGCCGGGTTGGGGCGGATGGCGCCCGACGGCAAGATGTCGATTCCCGCGCTTTTGTCGTGCACAATCAGTTTGTCGAGGTCGGTGCACGATCCGTCGAGATATGAGGTTGCGCCGTGCGCCGGCGAGTTGATGCGCTTGCTGAGCGATGCGCGACGTATGTCGAGGTCGACGAGCAGCACGCGTTTGCCTTTCTTAGCCTCGGCTGAGGCGGTGTTGATTGCCACATACGATTTGCCACTGCCGGGGTTGAACGATGTGCAGATGCACACCGGCACGTCGTTGAATTTCGCCAAATGGTGGTCGAGCTCTGAGCGTAGCATTAGGAACGCCTCTTTGCCGAAATCTTTGTTTGTCAAGTCGGGTGGCGTAAGGCTCTTTAGTCCGTAGTTGAACTTTATGCGCATGCGTCGCGAGAATGTGACGTTTTTAAGAAGCGGTATTTGTCCGATCACGGGGATGTTGATGCCGATGAAGTCGTAGCGGTCGCGCACGTGGTTGTCGGTGATGAATGCAATGAAAATCACGGCGATAGGAATCACCACTCCGCCGAGCAGCAAGCCGAGGACTGCGATTATCCATGGAGTGAGCCGAGAGGGCTCGTCGGTGCCCGATGCCGGTGCCACTACGCGTACGGCTTCCGAGATGTTGTTGATGGCGAGCGGGTCGTTGCCGCGTTTGCCTTGCAGGTAGTAGTATTGACTTTCGATGTTTTTGTGCATGCGCGCCTGGCGGTTGATGGCGGCCTGTGTGTGCGACAGGTCGGCAAGACGGTTGTCGGTGGCGGCGATGCGCGATTTCAGTTTGCCGCATTCGATGCGGAGCGAAGCGATATGGTTTGTCACCGAAGCCTCAATGTCGCTGTGCATAGCCTTAAGTTGCTGTGTGACTTCGGCAAACGCGTTGTTGGCAGTGCCGGCATTCTCGCGCAGATGTTCGCGTTTGGCTATGGTTCCGTTGTATGCAGCCACGGCTTTCTGCAGTCCGATGCTTTTTGCGATATCTGTAGCGGCGGCTATCGGGCGGTCGGCATTTTTGTCGGCTGCCAGTTGCGCCGCCACAGCCTCAGTTGCCTTTATCTCGGTCTCGATGCCTACGAGCGACTGTGTGTCGGCGGCCTTCTGCGCCAGCAGTTGGTTGTAGGTGAGGTTGATATTGGAGGTGTTTCCATTGCGCAGCGTCTGCTCGATGCCGGCTTCGTTTTTTTCGAGAGCCTCTGTATGCACGGCGAGACGCTTGTCGACGGCGTCGATGAATTTCTGGGCGTCGTTGCTGTTCCACTGTGCCCATATTCGGTCGTAGACCAATGGGATGTCGTTCAGAATGTCGTCGGCGCGTTGGACCACATGGTCGGAGAATGTGCAAGTCAGCACGTCGGTGAATTGAGCCGTCTGTACCACATCGATGCTTTTGCTTATGCGGTGGGCGGTTTTGTCGATTGGAGTTATGCTGATTTCTATTTTCTTGCCTGCGTAATTTTTCGTAAAACGGGTGGCTGTGAGAGAAATGTCGGCAGCCGATGTGGGCTTGTCGTCGCCGTCAATCTCGAGGCTTGTCGCAGTGGCTGTTTTGCCGTCGGCAGAGATGAGGGCGGTTATTTTTGCCGAAGCGTCGTCGGGGATGTTCAGTGCAACGTCGAGAGGCTCGCTGCCGTAAAGGTCGACGCGCTTGCCGAATGACTGGATTTCATATTGTGTCACGTTGAGCGACAGGTCTTTGACTATCTGTTCGCAGAACACTTGCGACTTGACAAGCTGGATGCCGCCCTCAAGTTGCAGACCTGTGGCAAACGGCTTGATGGCAAACGGGTCGTCGCCGAAACGCTGGTTGGTGAATACGTTGGCGTCGAGATATTTCATTGCAAACATCGACTGGCGTTTCACCGCGGGTGAGACATAGTAGTTGTAGGCGCTCAGCCCAAACACGCAAATCACGACAAACGCTATGGCATAGCCGTAGAACCGCCTCATCCAACGGATGTATGTGCGCAACGTAAGCGCACTGCGGTGCATTATGCGGTCATGGCTTGATATCGTTTGCATGTGATTTTAAGGTGAGGTATTGTATTAATGTTGCGTATTAGTCTTTTGCAATGTTGACTACGAGCACGCCTATCGATGTGAGCAGCGAGGCGATTGAAATCCAGAGCGACACCGATTTCATCGCATTCTGGTTGATGGTCGACTGCCCGGCGCGCACGCTGTTAGGCTGCACATAGACCACATCGTTCTGTTTCAGGTAGTAGGCTGGCGACTTGAAGATGTCGGCTGAACGGAGGTCGAGTTGGTACGACTTGCGCTGCCCGTTCTCCTCGCGGATTACGTACACATGGTCGCGCTCGCCGAAGATTGTAAGGTCTTTGGCCATGGCAATCGCTTCGAGCACAGTTACTTTGTCGCTGTTTATGGTGTATGTTCCCGGGTTGGTGACCTCGCCGAGAATCGACACTTTGAAATTCATGAATTCTACGGTCACAAGTCCGTCGGTGAGCATCTTCTTTTCGGCGAGAGCCTGGGTTATTTGTTCCTGCAATTGCCAGCGGCTCAAGCCCGAAGCTTTGATTTTGCCGAGGATAGGGAAGTCGATATAACCTTCGTTGTCAACCACATATCCGAGCAGGTAATTGCCATATCCGGCACGGTCGGTTCCTGCCTGGGTGGCTGATACCGGCAGGTTGAAGATTTTAGCCACAGCAGGGTCGCTGCTCGACACCACAATGGAGAGCATGTCTTTGGGCTCGATTTTGATTACCTGTGAGTTTTCAATCTTTTCAGGAGTGTCTACTTTCACATCTTGCAGATAGAGTACCTTTTCCGATGTCTTGCAGGAAGATACGAGCAAAATCAGGCTTAAGAACAGTATAATTCGTGTCGTTGAATGCATAATTTCCTTATTTCAATATGATTCCAATAATTTAGTCTGTGTGGACTGCCGCTTGGCGGAACTCATCCAATATGCAAAGATAGCATTATTCGTTAAAAACGTAGCGATATATGGTGTTAAAATATCGGCAATTTCTAAAATCCAGCAACCTTAGACGGAGATTATTCCGTTTCGTAGGTGATTTTGTCGCCGCGGGGATGGATGAATTCGAATTCAAGAGTCCGTGCAAGTCCATCGGCGAGCGTGTATGGCGGTTTGAAACCGGTCTGTTGCATGCGTGTGGCGTCGTATTCGGTGGTGGCGCAGAATTTCTTGACGCGGACGGCGCTGATGGCGAATTTGCGGCGCAGCAGCCATGCCAGCGCGTCGAGGCAGTAGCCGCCAGCCATTCCTATGGCGTAGGGGATGCGAATTGCCGGCAAGCGTTTCTGCAACACTGTCTCCACGTGTTGCACAAGTTGGTTCATGTCGTAGTCGGGCTTGTCGATGTAGTTGAACACGTTGTAGCCCGATGTGTAGTTGTCGATGAGAAATTTCACGAAGGCCACTATGTTGCCTACGTATGCCATCGACTTGCGGTTGCGACCGTTGCCAACCATCAGGAAGTGACGGCTTTGTATCTGATGGAGCAAGTTGTACACGTTGCCGCGGTTGCGCTCTCCGAAGGTTACGGTGGGGCGCACCACGTTGATGTTCCAGTCGGCGTGCATCGTGTGCCATTCCTGCAGAAGTTGCTCCGCCTGCCATTTCGATTTGCCGTAGTGGTTGAACGGGTCTTTCGGCGAGGTTTCGTCGGGGTTGTCTTTATTGATGCCGTAGACAGCCACGGATGAGAAGAATAGGATGCGTTTCACACCGTTGCGCTCCATGGCGCGCAGAGTGGTGCGCATTCCGCCCACGTTGGTGTCGTAGTAGAGCGATGTGGGAGTCACGTTGTCGCGGTGCTGTGCGGCGAGAAGTATCACAAGGTCGGTGCCGGCAAGGGCGCTGTCCATCTGTTGCTGGTCGCGCACGTCGCCGATGGTGGTGATGTCGTTGAAGAAATGGCTGTCACGAATGTCGACTATGCGGAAATCGTAGCCCTTGAACTGCGTGAAGTGGTCTACAATGCGGGTGCCGATGAATCCGCTGCCGCCGATAATCGTGACTTTCATTGTGCCTGTGTTTATAATTGGTTTGGAATTTGCCTCATGGCTTCTATCACCTTTTTGGGCAGAGGCTCGTTGATGGTGTGGTTATAGAAGCGCAGGTTGTGTATGTCACTGCCCATGAGGTCGTAATACCCGTTTTCAAGCAGCCATTCAGCCTTTTCTTTGGTGTGCTTGCTGTAGCATCCGGCAATGGAGCCGAGGTTGAGCTGGAACAGCAGCCCGAGTTGCTTCAGTTCCTCATAGTCAGACTGCTCCATGTATTTGTAGCGTTCGGGGTGCGCGAGAATGGGGTGCAGGCCGGCGTTGAGCATTTCTCCTATCAGTCCGCGCATTTCTATCGGCGCGCGGAAATAGCTTGTCTCAATAAGCGGATGGCTGTCGCCGAGCATCAGAATGTCGCGCTGACGCCAGCGTTCGGCAAAGATGCCGTCCATCATATTCTCGGCTGCGAGATGCAGGCGGACAGATCCGTTGTATGTGGCGGAAAATTCCTCGAAGCGTTGCTTGAGCGCGCCGACGGTGTTTGGCACGTCCTCCATAATGTGGGGCGTGAGCCACACGTCGGCAACACCGGCTTGCTCCATTGTGCGGAGCGCTTCCAAAGTGAGGTCGGCTGTCTGGAATCCATCGTCGACACCGGGCAGCAGGTGGCTGTGATGGTCGGTGAATCCGTCAAGCAGGCCGCTTTCGAGTATTGACTTTTTCCTTGAGAATATGCCAAACATCGCTACTGTTTCTTGGTGTCGTTGCCGTAGCCATATCCATAGCCGTATCCGTAACCATATCCGTAGCGGGTGTATGTGCCGCTCTCGTCGCTGCCGTTGAGCAGCAGGCACATGTTCTTATAGCGGTTTTCCTTGTAAATCTCGTCGATTTCAGGAAGGGTGCGACGGTCTATCAGTCCGGCGCGGGCAATGAAGATTGTGCGGTCAACATGCGATGCGATGAGCGATGCGTCGGTGACCATTGTGATTGGCGGGCAGTCGACAAACACATAGTCGTAGCGTTGCTTCAGCTCGTCTATCATTGCCTGCAGACGGTCGCTGAGCAGAAGCTCTGCAGGGTTTGGTGCGAGGTGTCCGGTAGGTATTGAGTCAAACAACAGTTTTGTTGTTTTTGATGGCAGGATGATGTCGTCGAGCGACACTTGTCCGTTGAGATATGCGCAGACTCCAGTGCTTGGCGAATTGACAATCTTGGATAATGTGCCTTTACGGATGTCGATGTCGACAACGATTACTTTCTTGTTTTTCAACGCCATTGCGGTGGCGAGATTGACAGATGTAAACGTTTTTCCGCTGCCTGGGTAAAGCGAGGTGGCCATGATGGCTTCCGACTTGTTGGCGCCGATCATGAAGTCAAGGTTGGTGCGCACCACGCGGTATGCCTCGTTGATGACGTTGCGGTTGTGGTCTTCCACCACGATGTGCGGTGTTTCCGACTCATTTTCTTTTTTCATCAAGCGGCTCATCAAACTCAATTTCTTCGCTCCGTCGGCAAGAGGCACATCGCCGAGCACCGGAACTTCCAGGCCTTCAAGGTCTTTGCGGCTGCGCACTTTGGTGTTGAGCATGTTTGACGCAAACATATAGCCGTAAGGGATGGCGAGACCGAGGATGAACGCTGCGGCGAGGATGATGCCCTTCTTCGGCGATACAGGCACGCTGTCGCCGGTGGCAGGCTTGAGCAGGCGGGTGTTGTTGACCACGATGCTTGCCTGAAGCTCGTTTTCCTCACGTTTCTGCAACAGGTAGAGATAGAGCTCCTCCTTGATTTTCTGTTGACGCTCGATTGTGAGCAGTTCTTTTGCTTTGCCCGGACCTGCTGAAATGCGGTTCTCGATGGCGTTTTCCTGCGCTGAGAGACGGTCGGCTTGAATTTTAAGCGCGCTGATGTGGTTGTCGACGGAGCGCAGAATTGTGGAGCGCATCATGCGCAGCTGGTTGTTGATGTCAGACACCAACGGGTTGCTGTCGCTGCTGTTTGCCACGAGGCGCTGACGCTCAAGCAGTTTCTTGTTGTATTCGGCAATCTGCTCTTCAATGGCTTGGCTTCCAACGCCAGAGTTTGAAGGAAGAAGGTCGTACTGGCGTGTGTTGTCAACGAGATATTCGCGGATGAAGCGAGCCACGGCGAGCTGGTTGTTGGCAAGGAATGCCTGCTCTGAATATTTGCTCGATTCTTGTGTCACTTGTGCTGTCTCGGCGTTCATGTCGAGCAGACGGTTGGAGCTTTTGAAGCGTTCGATGTCGGAGTCTACGTTGCCGAGTTCGCGTTCGATTGACATCAGACGCTCGTCGATAAACTTGGCTGTGTTGTCGGTCGACTTGTTGGTGTAGCGTATCCACTCCTCGTTGTATGCGTCAAGAAGGGTGTTGAGCACGTCTTCGGCACGCTTCTCGGATGCGTCGGTGTAGGAGAAGTTGATTACGGTGGCAAGTTTGTCGGCAAGTTCGGCGGTGAGGCGTGCCTGGCACGACTTTGCCGTGAGCTCCGGACGCTCATAGCCTACGATGACCGCCTGCTCAAAGTTTTTGCCGTATTCTTTTGTCGCTTTGAGCACTACGGTGCCTACGGGCGTCTTGAACGGCTGCCCGAGTTTCACGGTTTGTGCCGGAGCGTCGCTCTTGATGCCGTTTATCTTGAAGTCCTTGACAGTTAGTTGGCTTTGACCTTCTTTCTCAGCGACGAATGTCACGGAGTTGAGCGGCTGCTCGCCGACGTGATCGGGAAGGTTTTTGTATTCCACGCAGATTGGCGTTTTGTCATACCAGTCGGTGACATATCCAATCCAGTTCTTGCTCTTGTAGGTCACGTTGAGACGCAGCTGGTTGACGACGTCCTGCATCAGCAGCGGTGACTGGAATGCCTGCAACTCGTTGTAGACGTCGATGCCGGTGCTTCCGATGCCGAGGTCGGCGAATGCCGCCAACTCGCTGATTTGAGCCTGTCCCTTGTTGTCGCTTCGGAGCATTACGCTCGCCGAGCGTTGGTAGATGCGTTGCGCGCGCTGTGCGTAGATGAGTCCGAGAGCCACGCAGATGACTATCGAGATTGCGAAAAATTTCTTGTGGCAGAGTGTCCATGAAATCATGTCGCTCAGTTGGAATTCATTCTTCTGGTCTTCCGTTTCGGCAGCGCCTATGCTGTTGTAGTCTTCCTTCATTTAGTATAAATGTTTTGTGTAAATTACGCAGTGTTCTTTAAGTCATTATTTCTTTGCCGCGACAACGAGCGTCGCTACGGTGGTGAGCAGGGAGGCTATCGAAATCCAGATGCCGATAGACTTCATGCTGTTCTCGTTGAGGTTCGATTCGCCGGCGCGCACCTTGTTGGGTTGCACGTAGACCACGTCGTTCTGCTTCAGATAGTAGGCGGGCGACTGGAACACTTCCGCCGACTTTAGATTCAGGCGGTAGACGGTGCGCTCTCCTCCTTCCTCGCGGATTACGTAGACTTGGTCGCGCAGACCGTAGATGGTAAGGTCGCCAGCCATCGAGATGGCTTCGAGTACGTTGACTTTGTCGCCTTCAATGCTGTATGAACCTGGGTTTTTGACCTCGCCGAGTATTGATATTTTGAAATTGCGGAATTCTACGGTTACCACCATGTCTTTCAGCAACTCACGGCTTTTGAGCTCGCTTTTGATTTTTTCCTGCACTTCCCATCGTGTCATGCCCGCCACTTTCATCTTGCCGAGCACCGGGAGTTTGATTTCTCCATTCTCGTCGACGGCATAGCCGAGCAGCTGTTGCGTGCCGCCGGTCGACGACACAATTTCGGAGTTGGTCTGGTAGGACACTACGGGCAGATTGAACATTGCTGCCAGCTCTGCGTCTTTGCAGCTGACGATGATTGACAGCACGTCTTTCGGCTGTATGGTGATTCCTTTGCTTGCAGAGATGCTCTCTTGCTTGTTGATGTCAAGGTTTTGAAGATATGCCACATCTTTCGTTGAATTGCATCCAACGAGCAGCATGCACGAAATCAGGAGAATATATAGTCTGTTCATATACATTTTTGCAGCGCAAATAATATTTGCAATAATCTGTGTATTAGCGTATTGTGCGCACGGGATGAACAAAGCTCAGTGCTTGTTTTTTCACAGTTTTCCGGCATCTGCACTTGTCCACAGTTTCCCTTACACAATTTCTAATTGACAAAGATAATTCGTTTATTTCTGTTTTACAATTTATTTAACGTGAAAAGTTATCTTTAACATAAAACTTCGTTGAAAACAAAAAAAGCGGCAATCGCCGCTTTTTTTGTTTTTTAGTGTTGGTATGTGGTGTTATTTCACGCATTTCAGCACTTTGCCGTTTGCGCGTGCCACGTATACGCCGCTTGCGAGAGCCGAAAGGTCGGCAACGCTGTTTGCACGTGCCACGAGTGCGCCGCCAAGTGTGTAAACCTGAATGTCGGCACCTTCGGCATAGACTTTGCCGTCGGCATATCTGATTGCTTCCGAGGCGATTTCGTTGACGCTGCCTTCACCGTCCCAAGCCGGTGTGTAGATTACTTCGCCGAGTTTTGCATCGTCTGGTTTGTGGAAAATCACGCTCTCGATTTTCTCTGCCGTCTGCTCGTCAACACTCCAGTGGTTGCCTTGCGCGTAGATGGTGAGCGCGGAGTTGTTGTAGAGGTCGTAGAGCGCGCCGCCGTTGCCGTTGTTCTTGAATGTGTTGTGGCCGGGGTTGTAGTCATTGGCATCGGGATTGTCCACCTTGCCGATGTTCACGTTCTCGCCGCCGAGCACGGTGATGCCCCACAGGTTGCCCTCGATGGTGTTGCCTTTAATCGTCACATTAGGCTTTGTGCCATAGTCGTAGATGCTGATTCCGGCTCCGCCGGCCATTGCGCTTGACGCATATTTGTTGTCGATAATCTGGTTGTTGGCAATCGTTGCGTTCATTCCACCATAGAAAGTGATGCCGTAGCGGTGGTCGCGGATAGTGTTGCCTGAAATCCACACGATGTTGTCGCCTGCTATACCGGCCATGTTTGCCACAGCCACCGCGCCCACGTTGGTGCGCTGCGCTCCGGTAAACTCGCAGTTTTCAATGCTGACAGAGTTTGCGCCGCCTACGGTGAGGTTCACTTGCGGTTTGTTGGTGTTTTTGGTGTTGTTGTCGATGAATTTGCAGTTTGTAATCTCGATGCCGTTTGCTGCCATCGCCGAGCCTCCGATTGCCGGCACCTCATTGTATTCAAATGTGCAGTTGTCAACGTTGAATGTGGCGCCGTCGCTGCCGATGGCAAGTGCGCCAGTCGTCGTCATTTTGCCGTTGTTGTAGCGGAATGTGCAGTTCGCCACCGTAAGCCCGGTGCTTGAGAAGTTGCGCAGTCCGGCATATTCGAAATCGATGTTTTTAAACTCTGTGTCGGATGCGTCGCAAACCATGTAGATTCCTTTTGGCGTTGCATTCTCGTCGGCGCGCGTGACCAGCACTCGGTCGGTGGCGGCAAAACTGGCTGTGCCTTCGATGCGCAGTTGCACGCCGTCGCCCATCTTCATTGTTGCGCCGCTCTCAATCTCGAAGCGGTCGCCTTCGGCGATGGTGATGCTGTTTGTCAGAGTGTAGACTTTTCCGTTTTTTGTCACGCCGCTGTTTTCTGTTGTCGACAATGATTCAAGCGTATATGTTACGCCGTTGCCGCTTGTTGTCACATCCTCGGCATTGGCGAAGCCTGCCGCGGTGAGCGTAAATAACAATAAAATTGTAGATTTTTTCATAAGCCTATATTTTTTTAAAGGTTTGATGCGACAAAGGTAACAAATGGAAAGAAAAAAGCCAAGTTTATTGACTTTTTTGTCAAGAAAAATTTGTTGATTGAAGAAGTTGTGATAAAGGATGATTTTAGAGTTTTATGCCATATTTCACGATGCCTTCGCTCATCATCCTTGCCGGCACGAAACGTTTAAGCGTGTCAGCCACGGTGTTGAGCATCCGCTGGCGGATGTAGTCGTCTTTGATGTATAGGGATATCCGCCTTTGTGAGAGATAGTCACCTTGTATCTCGCGCACGTTTCCCGCCTGCTTCTCTGTGAGAAACGGCAGGTGCATCTCGGGGATGATGGTGTAGCCTCCGTTTTCGTCCACAATGCGTATCAGCGTTTCGATGCTGCCTGCCTCGTAGATGTGGTGTCCTTTGCCGCGTGCCTTGCAGAATGAGAAGGCGCTGTCGCGCAGACACTGAGCCTCTTTCATTATCCACATGTTCTCGTGCTCCAGATTCTCGGGTTTGAACACCGGCAGTTTGCGCCAGCAACTTTCAGCGAGATAAACGTAGAATCGTTCGGTGTAGAGAGGCATCTCGAGCACGCCTTGTCGGGCATTGCCTGAGATGGCGATGCCGGCATCGATCTCGCCGTTCAGGATGGCTTCGAGCATGTGGTCGGCTTTCATCTCTTTGACAGTCAGCTCTACCGACGGATAGGATTGTCTGTAGTGCTTGATGAATTTTGGCAGTAGGTAGGGAGCGATTGTCGGACCTATCGACAATGTCAGCTGTCCTCCGACGGATCCTTTGCTTTCTGTTATCAGCTCGTTGATGCGGTTTGTCTCCATCAGGGCTTTCTGTGCCTGGCGGATTATCCTCTCGCCGACGGTGGTGGGCTTCACAACTTTGTTTGTGCGATCAAAAATGCGCACATCGAGTTCGTCCTCCAGCTTCACAAGCATCGTACTCAATGTCGGCTGCGAGATGTTGCACGCATCAGCCGCTCTCGCAAAGTTGCGAAAGCGGTCGATGGCAACGATGTATCTCAGTTGCTGTATGTTCATAAACTACTGATAGTTTGAGATTGTCGCTTTCAGGTCGGCAAGCCGCATGGCTCCGCTCTGTCGCCACAACATCTCTCCTCTACGGAAGAGCATAAGTGTAGGCACCGACTGTATGCGGTATGCCTCGGCAATGTCGCCTGATTTGTCTACATCCAGTTTGATGATGCGGATGCTGTCGCCAAGGTCGGCTTTCAGTTGCTCGAGCACAGGATGCATCATTTTGCACGGTCCGCACCATGTGGCATAGAAATCTACCAATGTGAGTTGGTCGCTGTTGATTACGTCATTGAACTTTTCCATAACATTATTTATTTTTAAGTTTACAAATCACTTCGTTTCTTGGGTCAGCAAGTCTTCGAGAAATTCCGACGCGTCGGCCACACACATCTTGCATTCGCGCAGCATCTTGCCAGTGCCTGCGCCTTTCAGAAGCTTGCATTGGGTGGCGCTGTTGCGTTGCTGGAATTTTTCCATTATCTGGCGCATTCCCCGAGCCGACTTGGCTTTGTCTTTGGTGAAAAGACCATAAACGATGCCGGCTCCGATGAGTGCTCCGCAAGTGCCTTCCATATTGCCCATTCCCACGGCGAAACTGTTGCCTGCGTGTTTTATAGTCTCTTCGTCAAGCCCTGTGAAGTCGTGGTATGTGCAACACACAGCCTGCGTGCAATTGTATGCGCCGCTTGCTTTTTTTGCTGATGCTGTTTCTTTTCTACTTTCCATTTTCTGTTGTGGTTGTGATGATTCAACGGTGCAAATTTAAATGGTTTATTATAGATAAACGAATGATTCTGTCTATATGTTCATAGACGGCGTCTATTGTGCGCGGAATAAAAAAACTCTCTCCATGAGTTGTGGAGAGAGTCGTGCTGTGTTGTTTTACCGCTCGTAGTTTACAAACGAGTATGGGTAAGGGTTGCGGTCGTCGGATTGATGATGCTCGCGCAGCGTCTCGCGCCATTCTTTCCAATTGACATCGGGAAAGAAAGCGTCGGCGCCGAAGAATGTCGCGTCGATTTCCGTCAGATAAAGACGAGACGCGAACGGCAGCGTGGCGCGGTAAATCTGTTCGCCTCCGATAACGAAAACCTCGCCGTCTGACTCTGCCATGCGGAATGCGTCTTCAACCGACAGCGCCACTTCCACTCCCGGAGCGGAAAACTGTGGGTTGCGGGTGATTACGATGTTGCGGCGGTTGGGCAACGCGCCTTTCGGCAGAGAGTCGAAGGTGCGCCGTCCCATCACGATGGTGTGGCCTGTGGTCAGTGCCTTGAAGCGTTGCAGGTCGGCAGACATGTGGCAGAGCAGCCCTCCGTTTTTGCCGATCGCGCCGCCTTTTGCCACGGCGGCTATTATTGACAGATTTTTCATTGTCTTGAATGCGTTTTATACGGCAACGATGCCTTTGATGTGTGGATGCGGATTGTAGTCTTCGAGTGTGAAGTCCTCATATTTGAAGTCGAAGATGCTCTTCACGTCGGGATTGATGCGCATTGTGGGCAGCTTGCGCGGGTCGCGTTTCAGCTGTTCCTCTACTTGCTCGAAGTGGTTGGTGTAGATATGCGCGTCGCCGAGAGTGTGCACGAATTCTCCGGCTTCAAGTCCGGTGACCTGTGCCACCATCATGAGCAGCAGGGCGTAGGAAGCGATGTTGAACGGCACGCCGAGGAAGATGTCGGCGCTGCGCTGATAGAGCTGTAGGCTCAGTTTCCCGTCGGCAACGTAGAATTGGAAGAATGCGTGGCAGGGTGGCAGGTTCATGCGCTTCAGGTCGGCTACGTTCCATGCGCTGACAATGATTCTCCGTGAGTCGGGGTTGTGCTTGATGGTTTCTATGGCTTCCGATATCTGGTCGATGAAGCCGCCGTCGTAGTCGGGCCATGAGCGCCATTGGTAGCCGTAGATATGTCCGAGGTTGCCGTCGGGGTCGGCCCATTCGTTCCAGATGCGCACGCCGTGTTCCTGCAGATAGTGCACGTTGGTGTCGCCGCGCAGAAACCACAGCAGCTCGTAGATGATTGATTTCAGATGGAGTTTCTTTGTGGTCAGCAGCGGAAAGCCGTCGGCGAGGTTGAAGCGCATCTGGTATCCGAACACGCTTTTCGTGCCGGTGCCGGTGCGGTCGCCTTTCATTGTGCCGTGCTCCTTTACGTGGCGGAGCAGATCCAGGTATTGCTTCATTGTATCGTTTGTTTTTATATTCCTTCTACATAAATTGCTTTCTCCGGGGTGGCTGGACAAGCATATTCGCATTTGCCGCAGCCCACGCATATGGCTTCGTTGACCTGTGGAATCAATGTGTCGCCGTGTTCCACCATGTCGATTGCTCCTACGGGGCATTTGCGGGAGCATAGTCCGCATTCGGAGCCGTCGGTCTGAGTGACGCAGTTTTTGAGCACGAACTTTGCCTTTCCCACTGCGTGCGACTGTTTCTCACCGAGGCTTAGGGGCTTGAGTGCGCCGTCGGGACAAACCTGTGTGCAAAGGTTGCATTCGTGCAGACAGTAGCCGAGGCTGTAGTCAAGATGCGGTTGCAACATGTGGAGAATGCCGTATTCGGTTGCCGATGGGCGTATGATGCCCTGCGGACACTTGCTTACGCAGAGATGGCATGCGGTGCAGTGGCTCAGGAAGCTGTCGCGCGACGATGCACCTGGAGGCACCACTGCCTTTTTCTTGGCGGGAGACTTGCCTTCTGTTATAGTCTTTGCCGCGGAGTCGGCTTTTGCCGCAAGCGTGCCTGCCACGGCGAGGCCTACGAAGCCGAGGAATCGGCGGCGTCCGTCGTTGCCGGTGCTGAGGCTCTTTTTCTGAGCCGGGCTATAGGTGATTGCATTGTCGTGGCATGCCGGAATGCAGTCGAGGCACATCACGCAGCGGCTCATGTCGACAGTGTGGTTTTTCGCGTCGATACACGAGGCCTTGCATTCAGCCTCGCAGCGCCGGCATCCGATGCAGAGCGATGTGTCGATTTGTATGCGCATCATCGGTTTGCGGCTGGCGAGCGACAGTGTGGCGCCGACGGGGCACACCGTGTTGCAGAATGTACGTCCGCCACTGAATGCCAGCGCGCCGATGGTGACAAATGTGATGCCGCCAACGGCGATGCCTATGGCTGACGGAGCGACAATGGCGCCGACCATACGCACAAACGCGCTGTAGGGGTCGAGTAGCGACGGTACTGCCGCGGCTCCGGCAATGCCGGCGATGATTGTGGCGGCAAGCACGGCATAGCGCAGACTGTTGTGGGCGGCGCTGTAGCGATAACGGCGTTTGGGCTTCTTTTTCAGCTGCTTGCCGATGCGTGCGCAGATGTCTTGAAACAGGCCCAAAGGGCAGACGGTGGAGCAGTAAACTCTGCCGAGCAGCGATGTGGCGACAAGCCAGAACGCCAGAATGCCGATGTTGAGCGACAGCAGAGCGGGCATCAGCTGAATCTTCGCGATGGCCGAAAAGCCGTGGGGGAGCACGGTTGTGGCAATCAGCAGTGTGAGCATGATGCCCAACGCCGCCGACAGCGTGATTCTAAGTGTTCGTAGTCGTTTCTTCATCGGTCGCATATGTCTTTTGCGGCACGCTCGCGCGCCTTGTCGATGATCAGTGATATGTGTGCCATCTGCTGCGGGATGGCTATGCCTTGCGGGCATTTGCCGACACACTTTCCGCATCCGATGCAGAAAAATGCCGACTGCCGGTGGTCGAGCGGCTGCATTCGGCGCACGAATTCTTTTGCCTTTATGGCGAAAGCCTCGCTGGCGGTGTCGCCGTAGGCGTTTGGCAGCATGTCGTCGTCGATGAGCGCATTGTGGATTGTGAAATTCTGCGGAATATTGATGCCGTAGGGACATGGCATGCACCGCTTGCAGTCAATGCAGTGTATCTTTGAGTTTGCGATAAAGGATTTCAGTGCGGTTTCCCATACCGCCGACTCTTTTTCCGAGAATTCTGTCCCGAGAGCCATCGCTGTGACGTCCTCGGCAAGCATTGTCAGGTCCGACGGGCTGTCGACCACCGTTGTCACGCCTTCCTGCCGGGCTGCGGCACGGAGTGCCCAACCGGCAATCGGACGGTCGGGAAACGCGCTGTAGAGCACGTCGGTGGCATCGCCGTTGAGCGCGCGCAGCATGCCGTCTTTGGTCGGATTGGTGGCAAACACGAGTTTTCCGGCGTCCTGAGCCGCAAAAATCGCACTGCTTTGCGCACCGTTCATCCGCAGGTCGTCGATGGCGTTGTACGGGAGACGGAAAAAGTCGAAGCGCCGGTCGGAAAGGAGGGTGTTGAGAAAGTCTTCGTCGCTTCCGATGTAGTCTATTCCGAGATGGCGTATTTTGCCTTCGTCAAGCATCTTGGTTAGAAACGCAAGGATGCCCGAGTCGGAATATTTCTCCTTATATATATCACTGCTGCCTATGGCTTGCAGCGAATAGTAGTCGACGTGGTCGGTGCGCAGCAACTGCAGCTGCCTGTCGAAGACGACTTTAGCCTCCGCCACGGTGTCGACGCTGAATGTGGGCATCGATGTGGACAGCATAAAAGAGTCGCGGCTGCGATTGGAAAGAGCCTCGCCGAGCATCCGTTCGCCGTCTCCGTCGGCATAAGCCCATGCCGTGTCGAAAAGCGACACTCCGGCATCGGCGGCGCGTTGGATGATTTTGATGCCTTCGGCTGCCATCTTTCCGCCGGTTTTTGGCATCGACATCGTGGATATTGCAAGTGGCGTAAAACCATTGTCCATGCGCTTCAGCATAGGCAGTTTGGCTGGCAGCCTCACGTTGCCTTCAAGCCGTTTCGGAGGAGTCTTGTCGCCGCAGCCGCCCACAGCGCCCGCCACTGCCAGTGCTGTCAAGCCAGCGGCGCTGCGCTTCAGCCATTCGCGCCGGTTCATTGTCACAAATTCTTTCTCCATATATGCAAAGGTAAGGAAAAAGTTGAATATGTCGGAATTTTTATCACATATGCACATCGAGCCTCTTGGGCAGAGAAGTGGGGATGCGGATGTAGCCCGACGCCCATTCGCCGCTCCATGACGCCTCATAATACAGGTGGTAGCGTCCAGAACGCAGTGCCTGCAGGCAGGAGAAGTGAATGTCGCGGTCGGTGTGGCATATTTCTGCCAACTTGTCGTCGGCCTTGCGCTCGATGATTTTTATGTCGTTGTCAATCACCGTTATGGCGCAGTTCACTTGGCAGTCGGGTGTGTCGAGATGCACACCGTGACGTGTCCATTCAAGCCGCCCATCGCTGTCGGTTGTCATCACGATGCCGTCTTCGCCGCTTGGCTCGTTGGCAACGCCGCGCGCAAACAGTGTCTGAGCCTCGCCTTTGTCGGCAGGACGCGCCATCAGTGCCACCAACGCTATCGCCACGGCGAATGCGATGACGTAAAACTCAAGCGAACCGATGAATGCAAGCAGTATCATTTACTTGTGGTTTTATTGTCGGGACAGGTGTATTGTCCTTTGCCGTGGGTGCGCCTGCCGAATGCGACGGCGTGATGCGGGCAGGTGTGGTAGCAGGCGAGGCAGTTGAGGCAGTCGCCGTGCCATTGCGGCTTATGGCTGGAGATTGTGATGTTGGCGGTGGGGCAGGCGGCGGCGCATCGGCCGCAACCCACACAGGCGTCGGTTGTGGTAAACTGTCTGTCGTCGACGTGGCGCATGAACCATGGGTAGATTATGCGCGATTTCAGCCATGCGACGCTGCCGTGGTGTGTGAAGTCGCCCTTCTCCATCGCCTCGATTCGCCGGCACATGGCGTCGGCCGCTTGCGGGACGGCGGATAGTTTGCGCTGCTCCACGTCAGACTTGTCTACGTCGAATCCGGGGAAGATAACGTAGGTGTTGGGCATCTGCACGGAGTATGCCGCGTCGGCGGTCAGTCCTTTCGCCTCCATCACCTCGCGCCATTGCCTGGCGGCAAGTCCGCAATCGTCGCCGCACGTTGCCACCATGCAGCAGTATTGTGGACAGCCGTTGACGCGCAGACGGGTGAGAAAGTCGGCAAAGCCTTTGGGCAGTCCCCACGAGTGTATGGGGAAGACGAAAACGAGCTTGCCGCCGTCGATGCTGACCGACGGCTCTGCGGCGCGTAGCAGCGGGCGGAGGTCGACGACGTTGTCGACGAGACGTTCCGCCAGCAGCTGTGCCACACGCCGGCTGTTGCCCGTGCATGAGAAATAGGCTATCATCAGTGTACGGTCACGAGGGTTGCGCCGAAGCCGTATTCGCGGAACGAGGCGTCCTGCGCCTCGCAGTTCTTGTATTTGCGTTTAAGCTCGTCGAGCACCGCCTTGCGCAGCACGCCCTCGCCCTTGCCGTGGATAAACACGATTTTCTGACCGTGGCGGTTGGCGTTTTCATCCATCACGCGGCGGAACTCGCGCAGCTGCACGTCGAGCATCTCGCTGTTTGTCAGTCCGGCAGTCGAGTCGAGCAATTCGTCGATGTGAAGGTCCACTTCGACAATATCGCCTTTCTTGTGCTGTTCGGGCTGATGCTTTACCACGGGACGGCGAGCCTTGTCGGCGGCTTTCTTCTCGCGCATGGCGCGCTCCAGCTCTCCGCTGTCAATCACCATCTGGCGTTGTGGCACATCGTTTTTCACGATGTCGTAGGCAATCACGGGATTGTCGAAGTACATGTTGTCGTGGAAGCAGTGTGTCTTATAGAATTTTGTAGCGTCAAGACGGAACTCCACGGCGGCTGGGTTCTTCAGGCGGAACGCCTTGTCGCTCTTGAATGCCACATACTGCACAGCCACGCGCTCGCGTTCCGGCAAATCCTCATGGCGCAGCTCCTCGAGATGCACCTGTATGTTAGGCTCCACGATGCCCGAGAAGCGGCATGTCCATTCGCGGCTGTCGCCACGCGTGGCATATACCACATATAAATAATAGTTGCTGTCGTTGACCAGATAGGCGTCGAAAGTTGTGGTGTTAAGATGCTTCGCCTCGCCAGGCTCATAGCCGAGCACCACGTTGAGCACATCGCCGTCGGCGGTTTCCACCACCGGCACGTTGTTTTCCGACACTTGCGGCCTGGGCTGCGGCTTTGCCACCGCCGGAGCTTCATATTTGCTCGGCTCGTTGCTGCCGAACTTCTTTTTCGGCACGATTCCGCCGTCGGGGTCCACTACCACGCATTCGCGGATAAGAACCGGCGTTTCAAAGCCGTCGGGCTCTTCAACGTATGCAATCTTGTCGTCTATTTTTGTAACTTTTCCGCCACCAACAGCGTTGAGGTAGCGCACGATGTCTCCAACTTTCATAACTTTTTCTCTTTAATGTGTACAAAATTAAGCAATCTTCGCCAAGAAATTTGAAAAAATGACGCAAAAATTTGCACAGCAGAAAAAAACGGCATATCTTTGCACCGCTTTTGGGACGATGAGTCTCATTGGTTAGGATTGTCTTATGGTGTAATGGTAGCACTGCAGTTTTTGGTTCTGCCTGTCCTGGTTCGAATCCGGGTAAGACAACTCGATAGAGGGATTGCTTCGGCAATCCTTTTTTTGTTTCCATACGCCTCGCTGTGCCGCCGTCAGAAGCACGCATTTATGAGCTGAATTACCGGAAATTTGGTAATTGTGAAAAAAATGTATGTAATACAAAAATAAAGTTACAAAACGCGAAAAAGGGAAGCCAATTTTCGTTTGATATGGGAAAAAGAAAGTAAGTTTGTGGTGCGTAAAATGCCCGTCTTGGAGGCGACTTAAGCCCTATTGTAGAGTTTTTGAGTGGAATTTGAGGCGTAGTGTTAAAAATGTGCTGTTGGGAGTTGAAAAATAACGTTTGTAAACTTAAAATTTAACAACCGGCGGTCAAAAAAATTAGAGAGAGATTAAACCTTTTATAAAACTAACAAACTGTAATTATGAAGAAACAGCTATTGCTACTGTTGTTTTCCCTCTTTGCGGTTATGGGTTATGCCCGCACGGTGACCGGTGTGGTTACTTCGGCGAGCGACAAAGAGCCCATTATTGGCGCGTCTGTGCAAGTGCAAGGCACCACGCGTGGCGCTGCTACCGACCTTGACGGAAAATACACGCTTGAGGCTCAGGACAATGACGTCCTTGTGGTTACCTACGTTGGTATGACTCCGCAAAAAGTTAAAGTCGGCGGTCGCGACGTGGTTGACATTGTGCTGCAAGAGAACTCACAAGTTCTTGAAGAGGTGGTTGTAACCGCCATGGGGCAGACACAAGAAAAGAAAAAACTGAACTTCGCCGTTCAGTCACTTAACGCCGACGATGTGTCGGCAGGACAGAGCGCCAACTTTGCAAACAGCTTGCAAGGTAAGGTTGCCGGTCTGCAAGTGTCAACCGGCGGTAGTTCGCCTAACGGTTCAACTCAGGTGATTATCCGTGCCATTTCGTCAATCAACAACTCGCAGAGCAACGAGCCGTTGGTGATTGTCGACGGTATGCCTATCCGTGGTAGCGGCTCGAGCCTTGGTGACTTGAACCCTAACGATATTGAAAACATGAGTGTCCTGAAGGGTGCGGCTGCATCAGCCCTCTACGGTCAGGAGGCTGCCAACGGTGTCATCATGATTACCACAAAACGTGGTCAGGAAGGCACAATGCAGGTTACTGCAACTGGCGGTTGGGAAATCTCAAACGCTATCCACACTCCGAAAATCCAGAGCCTCTATGAGGCTGGCGGCGGCGGATTCTATTCGCGCAACGCTGCAAGCGGTGGCTGGGGTTCATACCTCACAAGCGAGGACCGCGTATATGATAATGTGGGCGACTTCCTCGGCACTGGATTCCTGCAGAAATACGACCTCTCTCTGTCGGGCGGCAGCAAGAAATTCAATGCTTACGCTTCTGCAAGCTATATGAACAACGAGGGTATGGTTCCTAAGGATTACAAGAACCGTCTGAGCGTGTTTGTGAAGACCGACTTCAAGCCGTCTGACCAAGTGAGCGTTCAACTCTCTGCCAACTTCGTAAACTCAAAGAGCCGCGGATTCGGCAACAGCATGTCGTCAATCTACGCTTGGCCTATTAATAAGGATATGTCTGACTACGTTACTAAGGAAGGACGTCCTAACTGGTGGGCTCTCTACGACAACTGGGACGACCGCGACATCCTTAACGACGCTGGCCGTATCACAGCAACTGTTTCTCCTTACTACGGTCGCTACTACGACAAGAGCGAGACTGAGGCTACCCGTATGATCATCAACGGTCAGGTAAGCTACGAGCCAATCAAGGACCTCGTGTTCACAGGTAAGATCGGTTACGATAAGGGCTACTCAAACTATGAGTCGTATGCTGTGCCTCGCTTTATAAAGACCGACTTCGAGGATCCTGAATCTGACGCTTTCTCCAAGTATCAGCATAAATTCGGTTCTTACTCGTTCCAGCCTTCAAACAGCTCGCAGCTCACTGCGCAGATCGTTGGTACATATAAGAAGACTTTCGCTCAGGACTACACGCTCAACGTATTGGCTGGTGCGGAATATAAGGAAAACAAGGGTGTCGAGGCTTCGTTGGCTGGTCAGCACTTCCTTCTTGAGGGCGACTTCTACAGCTTCATGAACACCGACCCAAGTTTGTTCTCTAAGTCTGGCGACTACAACATGTCGTTGTCCCACACGCGCAAAAACAAGTTCGGCTACTTCGGCGAACTCCGTTTCGACTACAAGGGCATGGCACAACTTTCTGTGACTGGCCGTTATGATGGCTCTTCAACTTTGAAACAGGTTGACTGCACATATTTCTACCCATCGGTAACCGGTGGTTTGATTTTCTCTGAGTTGTTCCACTTGAGCAACAAGGTGTTCTCTTACGGTAAACTCCGTGGTAACTGGGCAAAGGTTGGTAAGGACGCTCCTGCCTACCGTTTCACCACTTCTTATAAGAACTGGGAATTGTTCCCTGACGGTGGTTGGGGTGTAGACGCAACAACTGCTGTTGCCAACACTCTTGAGCCTGAGATGACAAGCTCTTGGGAAATTGGTGCCGACTTGCGTTTCTTTGACTCTCGCACTCGCTTGGATGTGGCTTGGTACTCTACCACTGTCGACAACCAGATTGTACAGGTGCGTGTGTCGCCGACATCAGGTACTATCCTCCAAACTCGTAACGAGGGTTCTATCGAGAACAAGGGTCTTGAGCTTACATTCGGTCAGGACATCATCCGCAATAAGGACTTCAACTGGACTGTGAATGCCAACTTCTCGTTCAACCGCGGTAAGGTGGTTTCGCTTCCTGAAGGCGTGTCTGAGATCCAGGGCGGTCAGTATGGCGACATCTTCGCTTCTGCTTATCTCAACGAGTCAACGACTGCAATCTCTGGTAAGGACTACCAGCGCACTGCCGACGGTCAGATTATCTGCGACGAGTCCGGTTACCCGCTCATCAACCCGGCTAAGGGTAACTTGATCGGTAACCGTGAGCCTGACTTCCTGCTCGGTCTCGGTTCCAACTTCCGTTGGAAAGACTTGACTGTTAGTTTCTTGTTCGACGGCCGTTGTGGCGGCGACGTTGTAAACGTTACCCGTCGTGGCTTGAACAGCAACGGTATGGAGGCTTTGATGACAAAATACCGCAGCCACGAAGTGCTCGTGAAAGGTGTGGTTAAGCAAGCCGACGGAACTTATGCTCCAAACACCACTCCGGTGCTCTTCGACAGCAACTTCGTCAACAACTACTATAATGCAGTGTCTTCAAACTTCATCGAGGACGGCTCTTACATCCGTTTGAGCTACGTGACTGTGGGCTACGACCTCAGCCGTTTCCTCTCGAAGAAATGCCCGGTTAAGGGTCTGAAGGTTTCTGCAACTGGACGTAACCTCTTCCTGCTCACCAAATACACCGGAACTGATCCTCAGATCCTTGCCGGTACAGGTGGTGGTACAGGTGCTGCCGGCATCGACAACTACAGTGTGCCGACTGCACGCTCGTTCAACTTCTCACTTAGTGCTACATTCTAAAAAACGAGGAACAGTATGAATAAATTCAAAATAATGGCATTGTCGCTGTTCGTTGGTGTCCTCGGCACCAGCTGCGCCGACATGCTCGACGATAACGTAAGTTCTGACAAATCGAAGGGTATCACCGCCGAGACAGGACTTCCGACAATAGTCTACTATGCGGCACAGACCAACTACGACCATGCCGAATACTACATCTATTTGTCGCAGTGTCTCACAACTACAGGCAAATCGGCAACCGGTGCTTATGGCTACAAGAGCGGTTGGGAATTCTTGACTATGAACCGTCACCCGCAGTGGCGCCGCCACTTCTATGACATTGGCCGCAACGTGAACGAGTTGATGACGAACGCCGACAATGTGGGCTCGCCAAACTACAAGTTGATTGCTCGCGCAATCCGCTTGATGTCGACTCAGCTTACAACCGACGCTTTCGGCGATATGCCTTTGAGCAACGCATACAAGTCGAACTCGCCTACTTACGACACTCAGGAAAGCATCTATGCTTGGATGCTCAACGAGTGCGACCAGTTGGCTGCCGATTTCGAGAATCCTGAATACACTCAGGCTCCGGGCAACCAGAACATCACAAAGAAAATCGACCGCGTATATGCCGGCGATCTCAACAAGTGGAAAGGTCTGGTTTATGCAATGAAGGCTCGTTTGTTGCTCCGCAACATTCCTAACGTGAACACTTCAGCCGCTACCTGCGACGCTATCATCGCCGCAGCCGACAAGGCTATCCAGATTTGGCAAGCCGACCCGATGTACGGCACATTCTTCGGCAGCGAGCCTCGCTACAACTTCGACGGCGGAACGCAGCAGCAGAACTGTCCGTGGAGCGAGTCGCAGCCTGTAATCAACGCATGGGAGTCGCGTGCCAACCTGTTGACAGCGGCTGTTCCTTCTAAGTTTATGCTCGCCGACATCATGGGCGTGTTCAGCCAGGACGACGCTGCAAATGCCGGTAAGTTTGTAGCACGCCGCGGCTATGCCGACGACCCTCGTGCCGCTCTGCTCTTCACTCCGCGCACAGGGCCTACATCGGCAACCAACGATGCTTCGACCATCAAACTCCGCTGGTTGGAGAACAATATCGGTGTGCCTAACTCGAAGTTTACAAGCAACGCTTATCCTAACCTCTATACTGGTGCTTATGCCGGTTCGACTGATGCCTACGTGCCTTTGTTCACAATGGAGGAGCTTTACTTCATCAAGGCTGAGGCTTACTATTGGAAGGGCGACAAGTCAAAGGCCTGCGAGCTTGCGAAAGAGGCTACCCGCGCAAACATCGAGCGTCACCTCGCCGCTTTCCAGAAAGCGCATCCTGAAGTGATGTATCCTGGCAACATGACTGCTTCTGGTTATGTGAAACTTGATGCCCGCGACAAAGATGGCGATTTCACAAAGTCTAAATATTACTGGGACGCTATCGTCGATGCATTCCTCGATGATGCTACAATGCCTGAGAAGGATGAGAATGGCAAGAGCAACCCACAGCGTGTAAGAGGCGTGACCGACCCTGCGACAAAGGGTAACCATCACTGGTTCTTCAACCCATCTGAGTTCTCTTTGAGCGACTTGATGGAAATGAAGTATGTGGCTATGTACATGCAGCCTGAGCAGTGGACCGACATGCGTCGCTACCACTACAGCAACAACCGTAACAACCACGGCGTTGGTGCAAACCAGGAAATCGTTTATCCGAAACTCCGCCGTCCTTACAACCTCTACTCTCCATACTGGATTGACGGTTTGACCGACGCGCAGAAGGAGAACACTTGGATTCAGCGCATCAACTACGACCCAGAGACTGAGGAGAAATACAACAAGAACGAACTTGAGCGTCTCGGCGCTTACAAGAACTTCGAGTGGCTTCGCAAACCGATGATTTGGGCTGAGGAGGCTGGTGTACGTTCTTCTTTGACCGGCAAATAATTGTTTAACACTAAACAGAATTTAAGTTATGAATTTGAAATATAAATTAGGAGCCACTGCTCTCGCGTTGATCGCAATGACATCGTGCGAGACCAACGACCCGTTCAGCGACATCATGGATGCAGGTCAGCCTGTGCCTACTGTCACTTGGTCGGTGGGCAGCACCGTGGCTGCAGCCGGCGACAGCATCGAGATTTCCGGTAAATACTACACCGACAAGAATCACACTCCCGACCACTCTGAGGTTTGGGAAACAGTGGTGCTCAAAGAAACTGCTGCCGCTACTGTAGGCTTGACTTCTTCTTTGAAGTACACTCAGACTGTAAACGTCAGCGACACTGTCCGCACGTCAATGTCGGCTTCGTTCCCTCACTCCATGGCTACGTGGAACGGTCACGAATGGCAGCTTGACACTAAAATCCCTACTTCGCAGACTTTGAAATCTGTGACATGGGCTACTCCTGAAAAGTGGGATCAGAAGAAGTTTGATTCTTACTATCCTGCCGACTTCAAGCAGACTTTCATCGACAAGGTGATTGACTACCTGACTAAGGACAACACTTACTATTCCGACCTCCGCGGTGTGTATATCAACTACGATTTCACTGCAGAGCAGGTGCAGGGTGTGATTGCAAAATATCCGGCTCTCGACCAGACTGCCCTCAATTCTCTTGTTCCTGCTGAAGGCACTGAGAAGAGCGACGTTTGGTTTACCGACGCTACGGTTGTTGTAGGCAAATACTACACTGACATTGTCGACGGAATGACTGTATATCACGAAGTGCCGACTGCCGACGCAACCGACCCTTCAAAGACTTACTATGACGTCTACAAGTCTTCGCCTTGGGTGTTCTGCCGTTACGACGACAACACTGGTGGCGTTGTCACTGCTGTGCGCGACGAATATATGCCGGTGTTCAAGGATTTGATTTCGTTGATTCCTTTCACCGACTGGGTCTACAGCACTTCCGACAAGGTTTACAAAGTTGACTTCTCACGCAAATACAGCTTGAACCTCGTGTTCAAGGTGTTTGACACGGAGGGTCACTGCGGTTACACAACCGGTGAGTCGGGCATCAAGCAAATTGAGCTTAACTAATTAAAACTGAAAAAGACAAATGAAAAGAATATTATTGAATATCAGCTTTATCGCAGCGTTGGTGATGATGGTGTCGTCGTGCGTCGACCCGGATCCTGACTACAAGGATTTCCCGTCGAAGGATGTGGACTTCACATACGCTGTGGCTCCAAGTGCCGACGGTCAGGTTCAATATGGTCAGGACTACTATGTGGTTTCCCACATTCAGTTCACCAACACTTCCTACAAGCAGGGCAATCCTTCTTGGGACTTCGGCGACGGAACAACATCAACGGAGCAGAATCCTGTGCACAAATTCGAAAAAGCCGGTACATATCAGGTGAAACTGACTATCGACGGCGTCGGCTCGCGCACATATCCTATCATGATCTACGACATCGCTCCGGTGCTGTCAATCCAAAGCCAGTCGGCTGAGGTGTTGACTGTAAACGACGTTGACGTGGATTTCAACATCTTCCTGCCTAACCCTGAAAACAAGAAGGTGAAATATGAATGGACATTCCCGGAAGGTGCTCTTGACGCGGATGGCAACCCGTTGACAACTTTCACCGGCTATGCCGATGAGAATGGCAAGGTGGACTATCCTGGCAAGGTGCACTTCAAGAACATCGGTTCGCAGCGTATCACGCTGAAGACCACTTTCGACATCGACGGTGAGAACCGCCAGTTGGAGGAAAGCTATGTAAACGTTCAGGTGGGTGCAGACAAGGAGTATCAGACTCTCTATTTCGCCACAGTGGGCGGCAACATCAAAGCGATGAAGATTATCCCTGACAGCGAGCTTCCTGAAGGCACAAAGAACCTTCCGTTCGATATGGGTGTAAACAGCGGCAACATGCCGTTCAACTTGGTGTACTATAAGGATGCCGACGGACAGGGATGGATTTATATCCTCGATGCCGGCAAGCAGTACACTTACGTGAACGATGCCGACGGCGTGCTCGGCGACGGTAAAATCAATGTGATGACTGTCGACGGCAAGTCTACAAACCTGTTTGTTACAAACGTTGGTCAGACTGCATTCAACGACCCGTTCTTCGGAACTGTCGATGGAAATGACCTGATCTACTCTGACCGTAACACCGGTTTGCGCAAAACTGTGCTCAACACCCGTGGCGGTAAGGAGAGCAGCACATACTTGGTGAAGAACGACCAGCTCGGTTACTACTCTCGCGGTCTTGCTTACGGTGCTATCAGCACAACTATCGAGAAGGACTCAAAGGGTATGTACTGGTGGGGTAAGTGCTACAACGGTAACGGTATCTATCGTTTCAAGTCCACTGACATTGTCAGCGACTACAAGACAGCCAAAGCTCCGTATGGTATAATCCTTAAGGACGTGAAGTTTAAAGCATTCACTATCGACGAGACCCGCAAGGCTCTCTACGTTTGGCGTTGGGGCGACGGCGACGGATTCTATGTTTATCCATTGCCTGCCGACAATGAGACTGTCGACAAGAAAGGCTTCTTGAAAGGCCACGACTTCCTCATGATGGCTGATGCGATGAACTCTACAGCCGATGAGGGTGTATACTGCACGCAGATGGCTCTCGACAAGGAGACTGGTAACGTCTACTTCGGCTTCAACAAGGCTGCCGCCGACAATTCGGCTTTTGCAACTGGCTTGAAATACTACGACTATGCCGCAGGAAAGGTTGTCAGTGTGCCTGTCGTTGCCGACAAGATTCTGGGCATCGTAATCAATCCTAACAAGACGAAACTGTTCTAACGGTTTCTTGACTGTATAGAAAACATCAATAGCCGTTCCTTTTTGTTGTCAAGCAATAGGGGGACGGCTATTGCTTTAAAACGGAGAAGCAAAACAACGAATATGATAAAGAAAATCTTAATGACTGCAGCCGCTTCGGCGGTGTTGTTGTCGGCGGCGTTCCAGGCGCAGGCATTGAAGCGTGAGCAGAGAGCCACGTGGATGTCGGCGTATGTTGCCGACTGGCCGTCGAGCCCGATAACTGTCAACAATGCGGAGGCACTTAAAACAATTTGTCAAAACAACCTCGACTCGCTGCAGCGCAACAATTTCACTACGATTTATTACCATGCGCGTACAATGTGCGACGCTATGTACGACTCAAAGTATGAGCCGTGGTCAAGCTACGTTTCCAGCACACGCGGTGTGGCTCCGGCGTTCGACCCGATGGCATATCTTGTTGAGAATGCCCACAAACGTGGTATTGAGGTGTATGCATGGATGAACCCTTACCGCTACATCAACTCTACCTACAGCACGGGCTGGGGTAATGCCGGCGGCGACAAAAACTATGAGAACAGCCATCCTGACTGGTTGATAAAGTGGGAGAATAATGGAAGAACATGGACCATCCTCAATCCGGCTCTCCCGGAGGTGAAGCAGAGAATTATCGACGTGACAATCGACTTGATCAGCAAGTATGACGTCGACGGCGTGGTGTTTGACGACTATTTCTATCAGAACGGTCTTCCGGCAAGCTATGACGCTGCCGACTATGCTAAATACACTGCCGCTGGCGGCACAATGTCGCAATTGGACTGGCGTCGTGAGAATGTCAACGACATGGTGCGACAGCTCTATGCGGCAATCAAGGCGGCAAAGCCTTGGGTGCGCTTCGGCATCGGCCCTGCAGGTGTGGCTGGAAAGCATGCCGACGATTATGGCCTCGAGCCATGCCCTGGCAGCGACTGGCAGTATGACGGCATCTGCTCCGACCCGTTGGCGTGGCTTTCAGAAGGCACTATCGACTTTATCTCGCCGCAGGTGTACTGGCGAATCGGTTATTCGGCTGCCGACTATGCAAAAATCACCCCGTGGTGGTATAAGGCGGCTGCCAAATTCAACCGTCAGTGCTTCATCAGCCAGGACTTGAGCAACACGCAGGGCAGCAGCTGCCCGTTGTCGGAGTTCTACGACCAGATTACGATGACCCACACCAACGTGGTGGGCGAGTGCCCTGGAATGGTCTATTTCCCGTGGAAATCACTCTCTGCGCGCCGCGAGCGCGTCGACGGCAAATGGTTGTCGCTGTTCCGCTATCTGCGCAACACGGTGTTCGACACCAAGGCGCTCACTCCTGCCACGACATGGGAAAAGGTGGCGTATCCTGGTTCAGTAAGCAATGTTGCCCGCAGCGGCCGCACTCTGACGTGGAACGGTCCGGACAACGTGCGTTTCACCGTCTATGCCGTGCCGTCGAACTTTGACAGCAAGCATTTCTATAAGGATGCGCAATATCTGATCGGCAATTCCTACAGCAAATCGTTCGAGATTCCTGCAGAGCTTCCGAAATATGAAGGTTTCGGCATCTCCGACGCCAACCTCGGCAACTACCGCTATGCCGTTGCCGTGCTCGACCGCTACGGCAACGAGTACAGCGCGGTGTTTGAAGGCGCTGCGGTCACGGCTTCTGAGAAGCCGGTGATGACATATCCTGTCAACGGCGAATTGGCTTCGAAGGGATTCCAGTTCAAGTGGAACGGTTCTGCCGAAGTGAGCGAAATCGCAATTGCCACCGATGCCGCTATGAAAAATGTAGTGGCTCGCTTTGAGGCAAACGGCAATGCTGCGTCGTCGGCTGGCATGTGCAACTTTGAGCCCGACGTGACATACTACTGGACTGTCACTGCCCGCGGCAACAACGCTACCGACACGGAAGCCGGCAAAGTGGAGTCGTTCAAGGTCGACATCTTCCGCCTGATTTCGCCTGCCGACGGCAGCGGGAACGTTGAGCTGACACCTACAATCTCGTGGTCGGATCTTGGCAAGGGCACGTCGTATCAGCTGCTCGTGAGCAGTCATGAGAATTTCCAGAGCGTTGTGATTGATGAGACAACAACGGCTACATCGTTTGCCGTTCCGCAGTATGTGCTTTCAGCCGGCGTGAAATATTATGCCAAGGTTATCGCTACAGTGAACGGCGTAACGGAAACCACCGATGTCTTTGAATTTACAACAAAGGCGGCAAGCATACCTACTCCTACGTTTGTCACTCCGGCTGCCAGCGGCACCACACTCCATGCCGACCAGGTTGTCGCCGTACAGCCGGTGGAGGGCGTGGCGTCGACCCACTTCGCAATCAGCGAGAAGGAGACATTCCCGGCGCGCACGTCCTACAACGGAACATATCCTGTGGGCACGTTCTGCACTCCGATGCTCAGCGACGTCAAGATGGTGTCGAAGATGCTGGAGGACGGCAAGTCATACTTCCTGCGCGCGCAGTTCAACTACTACGTCGACGGTAAGCTGACAACGTCCGACTGGACTCCGGTTCTCTCATTCACCTACAATGCCACTCCGGTAGGCGGCGTGGACAGCGTTGCTGCCGATGGCATCACGATTGTCGACAATGTGCTTTCTACAGGCGTGGCAGGTATGCCGGTGGCTGTGTTCGCCCTCGACGGCAAGCAGGTGCTCAATGCGGAAACCGACGCACAGGGCAATGCCGACTTGTCGGTTCTCGCTGGCGGAACATATCTTGTCAGCATCGTTGCCGACGGTGCGGTCAAGACAGTGAAGTTCGTTAGAAAATAGCAATCACTTGCAATAAGAGAGAGGAGCCGTGCCGGAATAGGCGCGGCTCCTCCTATATATACTTGGCTCTCTCTAAGCGACGGCTCGTCGCTCAGAGCAGTAGGTGTCGGTCCGCAGGGCGGTCAAGTTTGCAGGTCGCGGTTGAGAGAAGACATCGCCGGTGTAGTAGCGCATCTGCGATGGCGCGGAGGGGGTGTTGGTCCGCAGCGCGGACCCGTTTTCAGTTAACCCCGGACCGCGTCCGGGGCTGGTCGAAGGGGAGGTATGCACCGCAGGGCGGTGCCGCTGAGGAATGAGTTGCTAATCTTTAAAGACATACTCGTCTTCTGTCACTCCGTTCACACGTAACAATGACAGAAACTCTTCTTCAAAAGACGTACTCTGATGATGTTCTTCTTGGTTCTTTATATAGTTTGTGATTTTTTCAACTTCATAGTAGGAAACAGAAAACGAGGCATAGCCAACAGCCCATCCGTTGAAATACGGGAAAACACGGCTATGGGAGAGTTCTGCGCTGCTGCGTGACTTTACTCCTCTCACAAACTCAGAGATTGGCATAGATGGAGGTAGGTCTACAAGCATATGCACATGGTTGCGGTAGGCATTTACGCGCCGGAGGTAGACTCTCGCTCGTTTGCAATACTCGAACAGAAACGTCAAAAGTATCCGTTTCTGATCTTCAGGGATTGTCAATTCGCTGCATTTGGTGCGAAAAACTATGTGCTGGAAATTTCGGGTGTAACTCATAAGACAAAAGTATTACTTATTGTCTTACATACAAAATATATGCTTATATATTTCAGCGGCGGCGCTCACGCGGCGCAGTCGGTTGCGCACCAGTCCCCCGACGATGTCGGGGGTTAACTGAAAGCGTGACCGCTCACGCGGTCAAGTCTGCAACATCATCCAGAGCAGTGGTGTTGGTCCGCAGCGCAGTCATGGAGCATCGACAAGAGCAGAGGTGCCGGTCCGCAGCGCGGACCCGTTTTCAGTTAACCCCGGACGCAGTCCGGGGATGGGCAAAGGAGCGGCATGCACCGCAGGGCGGTGCCGCTGAGGAATGAGTGTCTATCATCAGCGGCTTCAGCGGCGGCGCTTGCGCGGCGCAGTCGGTTGCACACCAGTCCCCCGACGATGTCGGGGGTTAACTGAAATCGTGACCGCTCACGCGGTCAGTTGGCTGCGTTGACCAGAGCAGTGGTATTGTTCCGCTCACGCGGTCAGTTGGCAGCATCGAGACCAGAGCGGCGGTGCCGGTCCGCAGCGCGGACCCGTTTTCAGTTAACCCCGGACCGCGTCCGGGGCTGGCGTGATGGAACGGTATGCACCGCAGGGCGGTGCCGCTGAGGAATGAGTGTCTATCATCAGTGGCTTCAGCGGCGGCGCTCATGCGGTCAGTAGACGCGGTAAACAAAATTTAAGGAATTGATACAATTATTTTGCTCGAAATACTTGCACCATCGGAAAGTTAGCACTACTTTAGCGGTGTGATTTGTAAGCCGTGCAACCGGCTTCAAAAACAAACCTAAATAGAAAGGAATTTTACTAACAAAAACTATTTAATTATGAAGAAACTTTTACTCTCTGCATCAATGTTGATGCTCGCAGGTGCTTCTGCATTTGCTGTAACTGATGGCCAGACTTATGAGCCTGTTGATGGCATCAAGTGTGAAAACCTTTGGGTTTTTGACCGTCAACACACGGAAGATGCTTACAAAGCAAACCCTATTGCTGCTACAAGCGCACGTACTGCAACTACAGATGGAACAACTGTTTATGTAGGCTTGAGCGGTGAAACTGCAACAATCGAGAAATTTGACCTTAAGACAGGTGCTTACCTCGGTTCTTTGGCATTGACTAAGGGCGGTGAGGCATTCAAAGGCACTTTGGCTGTCAACCAAGTTGGTTTCGATGAGTACGGACATTTCTATGCTGCAACATTCAGCGCAAACTCAAAGGGTGACGGACAATACGAGGTTTATACAGTTGACCTGACTACAGGTGCTGTCACTTCGGTTGGCGACTTGTTCTTTGACGGTGGTACTGGTCGCATTGACTACTGCGACGTTATCGGTGACATCACAGGTGTTGAGGCTAATGCAACAGTTATGGCTGTTACTTCTGCTGCCGACAATATGAACGTATTCAAATGGGTACGCGAAAAAGGTTCTAACGAGTGGATGGGCGGCTGGACAGACCAGGCTACTTTCCAGGCAATCAAAGCTGGACAAACTTACCCTAATGGTATCACAGGCTTCAGCTTGGGTTCTGTTTTGAAGATTGTCCGTGACGGTTCTAAGTCGGGCAATATGAATATGTTCTACATCGACGGCTTTACTTCTCAGCCAGCTCTCTATGGCTCAGACGGTGCTATGATTGACAACATCGGCAATGCTGACTTGATAGTGAAAGACAAAGAAGGAGTTATTACGTCAGGAACAGTTGTTGAGCCGGATAAGGGAACTAACGGTATCGCAGAAGGTTCTGTTGACGGCACTAACTTGATGATTTATTCTGAAGGTCAGTATAACGCCCCTCACAAATGCCAGGCTATCATCACAACTGTTGATGAAAATATGTCGTTCGAGTCAATGAAGCCATTGTGGACAGTTCCTGCTGACGGTCTTGGTCAGACTTCAGACACAGGTACTCGCGTACACTCTATCTTCTGCTTGCCACAGAACGATGGTTCTGCACTTGTCTTGACTTTCAAATGCTTCAACGGTATGGGCGTTTACAAGATTACTAAGAAGAAAGAAGACAGCGTAGAAAGCAACGTAGTTGCAGCTGCAAACATCACAGTTAACGGTAACGTTATCGCTGTAAGCGAAGTAGCTGAGTCTATCGAAGTGTTCAACGTAGCTGGTCAGAAAGTAGCTGAGGCTCGCAACGCATCTGAGGTTGCCGCTCCTGCAACAGGCGCTTACATCGTTAAGGCTGTCGTAGCTGGTGCTCCAGTTGTTAAGAAAGTTATCCTCTAATCCTTAGAGATAGCATATAGTAAAAAGCGCTCCCGCAAGGGGGCGCTTTTTGTGTATAGTGACAGTACACACTGGCACATCGTGCGCCATCGGGACATAGAGAAAGCCGTATCATCTATCAAAGCTGATGATGATACGGCTTTCTCTATGCGTTAAAAGTCAGCAGTGTGCAGCCGATTGCACAATCTCGCTCAGCGTAGGGTGAGAGTGCACGATGCCTTGCAGGTCGGCAATCGAGTCGCCGCGAGTAATCAACGCGCAAGCCTCCTGTACAAGGTCGGCGGCATGCGGACCATAGATGTGGCATCCCAATAGGCGTCCGTCGGCGGCGGCAATCAGTTTGCAGTAGCCGTCGGTCTCGCCGAGGCACACCGCCTTGCCGTTGGCGCGGAAAAACGCCTTTTTAGCCACATATTCGATGCCCTGCGCCTTGCAGTCGTCCTCCGTCAGTCCCACCATGCCTACTTCAGGCATAGTGAACACCGCCGCTGGAATCACGTCGAGCCTCAGGTTGTCGTCGACACCCATAATAGCGTCGAGCGCGCGGATGCCCTGGAACGTAGCCGCATGCGCAAGCATCATCAGTCCGTTTACGTCGCCCACGGCATAGACGTGAGGCACGTTGGTCTGCATATTGCCGTCGACGGCGATGCCGCGAGGCGAGAACTCCACGCCGATGTCGGCGAGGTTGAGCGTGCCCATGTTGGCGCGTCTACCCACAGCCATCAGCACCTTGTCGGCAGTCACCGACTGTTCCTTGCCTTTGCGTTCGTAAGCCACCGCCAGCCCGTCGCCCTCTTTGGCGATTGATTTCACGGCAGCCTGCGTCTCAATCTTTATGCCTCGCTTGCCCAGACTCTGGCGCAGTCGCTTTGCAAGGTCGCTGTCGAAATGCGGCAGCACCTCTTTGGCATATTCAAGCACCGTCACCTCGCTGCCGAATGCGCTGAACACCGAAGCAAATTCCAGTCCGATTACGCCCGCACCCACTATGCATAGCCTTTGCGGCACGCTGTCGATGTCGAGCAGCTCGCGCGACGTCAGCACGCCCTCAAGCGTATTGCCGTCGATTGGCAGCATCGCCGACGACGAACCTGTGGCGATGATCACGTCTTTCGCCGTGACGCGTTCGCCGGCAGCCTCCACCGTCAGCGCGTCGACAAAACGAGCCTCTCCGCGGAGCAGATGGATGTTGGGGTTGGAAATGAGCGATTCCACTCCGTCGCGCAACTGCTTGACCACCGCGCGTTTGCGCTCCATCACAGCGGGAAAATCGAGCGTGAAGGCGACATCCTTGATTCCGAAAGCCTCAGCCTCCGCAAAATCGCTCACCATAGCGGCGGTGCGGCAGAGAGCCTTCGTTGGAATGCATCCCTCGTTAAGGCATGTGCCACCCACCTCGCCACGCTCAATCAGCGCCACGCTCAGTCCGCGGCGCGCGGCGAGCAGGGCGGTCTCATAACCGCCCGGACCCGCGCCGATTATAATCAGATCGGTTGTCAGCATTGTTGCAACTCTTTGAATGTCAGTATCGGATGCTTGGCTGCAGTAGTTTCGTCAAGACGGCGCACAGGAGTGGTCAGCGGAGCCTCGCGCAGAGCCTCCGGCTTTTCGACAGCCTCCTTCGCGATGCGGCGCATCACGTAGATAAACTCGTCGATCGTTTCCTTCGACTCCGTCTCGGTAGGCTCGATCATTATTGCCTGGTGGAAGAGCAGCGGGAAATAGATTGTCGGAGCGTGGAAGCCATAGTCAAGCAGACGCTTGGCAATGTCGAGCGTGGTTATGCCAGTTGACTTGTCGGTCAATCCGTCAAACACAAATTCGTGCTTGCAGACCGACGGGATAGGCAGTTTGTAACAGTCCTTTAGCGACTCCTTGATGTAGTTGGCGTTGAGTGTGGCCAACGGACCAGCCATGCGGATGTTCTGCTTGCCGAGCATCAGGATGTAGGCGTATGCGCGCATCAGCACACCGAAGTTGCCCATAAATCCCGATATGCGTCCGGCAGCCTCCGGCGTGCGCACAGTGTGGAGCAAGCCGTCGTCGCCGCGGCTCACCTTCAAGTCGGGCAGGCACTCAGCCAGATGTGCGGCAACGCCCACAGGACCTGAGCCAGGGCCTCCGCCTCCGTGAGGCGTGGAGAACGTCTTGTGCAGGTTGAGGTGCAGGATGTCGAATCCCATGTCGCCCGGACGCACCTTGCCAAGCAGCGGGTTGAAGTTTGCGCCGTCGTAGTAGAGCAGTCCGCCGCAGGCGTGCACCATCTCCGCAATCTCCGGAATGCGTGTTTCAAACAAGCCGAGCGTGTTGGGGTTTGTCATCATGATGCCAGCCACGGTGTCGTCGAGCAGCGGACGCAGCGCATCGATGTCGATAGTGCCGTCGTCGAGCGACTTCACCTCCACCACTTTAAGTCCGCACACAGCCGCGCTGGCAGGGTTGGTGCCGTGGGCGCTGTCGGGCACAATCACCTTTGTGCGGTTGGTGTCGCCACGCAGCTCGTGGTAGCGGCGCATCACCATCAGACCCGTCAGCTCGCCATGGGCGCCCGCAAACGGGTTGAGCGTGAAGTGCGCCATGCCAGTGATGGCGGCAAGCGCGCGGTCGAGGCTGTCGTACAGTTCGAGCGCGCCCTGCACCGTGCAGTCGGGCTGCAGCGGATGCACGTCGCGGAATCCCGGCATAGCCGCAATTTCCTCGTTGATTTTCGGGTTGTATTTCATCGTGCAGCTGCCCAGAGGGTAGAAGCCCGTGTCGACACCGAAATTCATATTCGACAGGTTGGTGTAGTGGCGCACCACGTCGAGTTCGCTCACCTCCGGCAGCTCAGCCTCCGCGTCGCGTCGCAACGTCGCCGGCAGAGCCTCCGTGTCGGTGCCCCATGCGTTTTCCGGCAGCGAGAAGCCGCAACGTCCCGGTTGCGACAACTCGAATATCAGTTTGTCGTAGTATTTCATAGTTGAATCTGCTTAATAAGGTCAATCATGCGGTCAATCTCCTCACGCGTGCGGCGCTCTGTGGCGCAGAAGGTGACGAGCCCCTCCTCTGTGAGCAGCGCTCCGAAAAATCCGCCGTCGAGCAACGCCTGTTGCAGGCGGTCGGCAGGGATGTCGGTGTGCAGCGCGAATTCTTTCAGGAACGGGCGGTTGAAAGCCTCCGAGAAAAGTCCGGTCTCAATCAGCCGGTCGTGCAGATAGTGTACCGCTCCATAGGAAAGGTCGCACACCTGCCGCAGTCCTTTTTTGCCCATCAGCGACAGATATATTGTCACGTAGAGAGCCATCAGCGACTGGTTGGAGCAGATGTTGCTGTTGGCCTTTTCGCGGCGGATGTGCTGTTCGCGCGCTTGAAGCGTAAGTACGAAGGCGCGTTTACCGTCGACATCGGTCGTTGCTCCGACGATGCGTCCCGGCAGTTTGCGCACGTGCTCCTTGCTGCATGCCAGAAAACCCACATAAGGGCCGCCGAATCCCAACGGAATGCCCAATGTCTGGGCGTCGCCGCAAGCCACGTCGGCACCCCATTCGCCCGGGGTGCGCACCACGGCAAGCGCCGAAGGGTCGGCATAGACCATCAGCAGCGCCTTCTGGGCGTGTGCTGCCTCGGCAAATCCCGAGAGGTCCTCCACGATGCCGAAACGGTTTACGCTCGGCACCAGCACGCCAGCCACGTCGCCGGTCTCCAGCAGGCGGCGGGCGTCGTCGATGTCGGTCTGACCGTCGGCAGAAGCGATTTCAGAAAGTTCGACGCCGTGGTATTTGGCATAGGTGTGAACCACCTCGCGCACCTGAGGCAGCAACGTTGACGACAGCAGCACACGCGTCTTCTTGCGCGTTGCCGCCATAGCCATCATCATCGCCTCTGCGGCGGCTGTGGCGCCGTCATACATCGACGCGTTGGCACAGTCCATACCCGTCAGTGTGGCAATCATGCTCTGAAATTCAAAGATGTAGCGCAAGGTGCCTTGCGAAATCTCCGCCTGATAGGGCGTGTATGCTGTCAGATACTCCGAACGGCTCGTCAGCGCCGGCACGACAGCCGGAGCATAGTGGTCGTAGGCACCGCCGCCAGCCATTATTGTCAGATGTCGGTTTTTTCTGTCGAGCTCCTCAAAACGACGGCGCACATCCATTTCCGACATAGCGTCGGGCAGGTCGTAGTCGCCATCGAAGATGACGCTGCGCGGCACGTCGGCATACAGGTCGTCGAGCCCGTCAACGCCGATGCGCTTCAGCATCTCGCCTATGTCGGCAGCAGTATGCGGAAAATAAGAAAATCCCATAGCCACAAGTCTTAGTGTTCCTCGTTCTCGCAGAATTTCTCGTAGGCGGCAGCGTCCATAAGGTTTTTCAGCTCCTCAGGATCGTCCATTTTCACCTTGATGATCCAGTTTTCGTAAGCGTCCTTGTTGAGCAGCTCAGGAGCATCGGCAAGAGCCTCGTTCACTTCCACAACCACACCGCTTACAGGAGAGATGAGGTCGCTGGCGGCCTTCACGCTTTCCACCGCGCCGAAATCCTCGTTGGCGGTCACTTCGTCTTCCTCCTCAGGCATGTCGACGTATACGATGTTGCCCATTGCCTGCTGTGCGTGGTCGGAGATGCCGATGATTGCAGTTTCGCCGTCCACTTTAACCCATTCGTGAGATTCGCTGTAGAATAAACCTTCAATTGTCTTAGCCATAGTTCTGTAGTTTTTATGTTTTTGATTTTAAGTATGTTATTTCTTGTATTTTTTGTCGTAGAAACGCTTCTTGCACACCGTTCCGGCAAACACCTTGCGACGGATGCGCACACCCACCTCCGTGCCGAGGGCGGCATAGCGGCTGTCGATAAGGGCGAGACACACGCTGCGGTCGGTGGTGATTGTGTGGTAGCCGGTGGTCACAACGCCGATTGTCTGTCCGTCGGCCTCCACCTCGTAGCCTCCGCGTGGGATGGCGCGGTCGTTAAGCTCGATGCCCACCACCTTCTTCGCCATTCCTTCGGCTTTATGCTTGGCGCACGCATCGCGGCCGATGAATTCCGGTTTGTCGAGTTTCACAAACATACCCAACCCTGCCATTATAGGAGAGATTTCCTCGCTGAGCTCGTGTCCGTAGAGAGGCAGACCCGACTCGAAGCGCAGCGTGTCGCGGCATCCGAGACCGCACGGCGTCACCCCCGCGGCGATGAGCTTCTCCCACATTGCAACGATGACATCGGGCGTTGCGTAAAATTCAAAACCGTCCTCGCCGGTATATCCTGTGCGGCTCGCAATCACAGGGTTTCCCTGCCATTCCGTTTCCTCGAAAGTGTAGAAAGCCAGGTTGCCGAGGTCCATTCCCAGCACCTCGGCGGCAGTCTTCTCTGCGTCGGGGCCTTGCAGCGCAATCTGTCCGTAGCGAGGCGAGGCATTGTCGATTTCCACATTGAAATCCTTCGCCTGCTCGCGAATCCAGGCGTCGTCCTTGTCGATGTTGGCGGCATTCACCACCAGCAGCCACGTTTTTGGCTCAGCCATTTTGTAGACAAGCAGATCGTCGACCACGCCGCCGTCGGGATAGAGCATCATTCCGTAGAGAATCTTTCCTGCGGGAAGGGCTGTGACATCGTTGGTGAAGATGTGGTTGACAAACCGTTCGGCATCGTCGCCGGTGACGAAGATCTCGCCCATGTGTGACACGTCGAACATGCCCACACGCTGGCGCACGGCATTGTGCTCGTCAATGATTGAACTGTATTGTATCGGCATCATGAATCCGCCGAAAGGACTCATTTGGGCTTTCAGAGCCACGTGATTGTCGTAAAGACAAGTTTTTTTCAAGTCGTCCATGTTATATCAGGATTTTAAGATGATTTCTGTCAATTGTGTTGTGGTTAGATTTGCGATGTGCCTGCCCATGTCTATGCCCTTCAGAGCCTCGGCTGCCTTGTCGATGCGCTTGCCGCGGAGCAGGCTGTTGAGTGCGGGCATCGGGTCGGAGAGCATGAAATAGTCGCCCGACAGGCTGATGTGGTGGATGATGTCGGAGCGCATCTCCAGACCGACAGCCACTTCGCCCACACCGGCGATTTTTTCGGATTTGGTGACGGTGTATGCCGGATTGCTGCCGTTGAAGAAACTCTCGTCGAGATATGTCTGCTCGATTTCCTCGATGCGCGCAATCTCTGCAGCGGTCAGCATCCTCTCGCTGTCGCAGAATCTGTCGATAAGATAGCGTTTGAACTCCTCGATGGGCATGTCGGTGTGCTCGCTGAGGTTGGTCACGTGCTGGCGCACCGAAGCCACCCCTTTGCTCTGCAGTTTCACCGCCGATGGAGTTATTGCCTGCTGCATCCGCTCAAAGTCGCTTGCAAAGAGCAGTGTGCCGTGCACGATGCTTTTCCCTGGCACCTTGTAGAACGCGTTTCCGCTCACCTTGCGCCCGCCGATCTGGATGTCGTTGCGTCCCGACACCGTCGCGTCGACACCGATGTCGCGCAGCGCCGATGCAAGCCGTTGCAGGAACGTGTTGAAGGTGGCGGTGACGTCCTCGCCCTTCACGATGTAAGACACCATGATGTTGCCCCAGTCGGAGTATACGCATCCGCCGCCGCTCTTGCGCCGGAACATTTTTATGCCATGCTCGCGGCAGAAAGGCACGTTTACTTCCGCTTCCATCAATTGGTTGCGGCCAAAAATCACAGTTGGGCTTACTTGCCACAGAAAGAAAGCCTCGCCGTCCATCTCACGGGCGGCGAATTCTTCCATGGAAAGGTAGAAAATGAGCCTGCGCTCATCGTTGTCAGGTAGTATTAAATGCTTCATTCAGGTTTGCGAAAATCCATCTCCCAAAGTTACGCAGACTTCCGCAAACCGCAAACTATTGCAATATGTTATTCAACACAAAAAAGTGCTTATGCTGCGCAATAAATTGCTGATAATTCCGCCTCGGCGATATTTTTTTTGCAATTAGGCGCAAAGTCACTACCTTTGCGCCATAATGCGCATTGATATAATAACAGTTCTGCCGGAAATGCTTGAGTCGCCGCTGAACTGCTCGATTCTGAAAAGGGCTCAAAACAAGGGATTGGCGGAAATCGTGGTGCACGATCTCCGCGAATACAGTCTTGACAAGCATCGCCACGTCGACGACTATCCGTTTGGCGGCGAGGCAGGTATGGTTATGCAGATAGAGCCGGTGGACCGTTGTATCTCCGCGCTGAAGGCGGAACGCGACTATGATGAGGTGATTTTTGTGACACCCGACGGCGAGAAGTTCGACCAACGGATGGCAAACACGCTGTCGTTGTCGGAAAACCTGATTATCCTCTGCGGCCATTACAAAGGCATCGACTACCGTATCCGCGAGCATTTCATCACAAAGGAAATCACAATCGGCGACTACGTGTTGACCGGCGGCGAGCTGCCGGCGGCAATCATCACCGACGCCATTGTGCGCCTCATTCCCGGAGCCATCGGCGACGAGCAGTCGGCGCTGAGCGACTCCTTTCAGGACAACTTGCTCGCGCCGCCTGTCTATACGCGTCCGGCGGAGTACAAGGGATGGCGTGTGCCCGACGTCCTGCTGTCGGGGCATCAGGCATGCATCGACGACTGGAAGCACGAAATGGCGCTGAAGCGCACCCGTGAGTTGCGCCCGGATTTGCTTGATGAATAACGAAACGAAGGAGGGTTGTGCTATGGGATTTTTAGGACGCATAAAAGACGGAATCCAGAAATTCAATTTCTGGATTGTGGTTGTGGTGGCGTTCGGTGTCTACATCACCTTTTTTTCCGACTACAACTATTTCCGCTCGATGGAGTATGACGCAAGGATAAAAGACCTCAAGGCGCAGATAAAGGAGTGTGACGATTCGACCGCCGTCTATCGCGAGCGCTTGCGCCTGCTCGAGAGCGACCACGAGACGCTGGAGCGCATTGTCAGAGAGGAATATCTGATGAAGCGCGAAAACGAAGACTTGTATATTGTGAACGAATAAAAACAAATATATCGAAAAATGAAAAAGGAAAATGTGCTCAACATATTGCTGTCGGTGGGAATGGTGATATTGCTGCTGTCGGCTTTTCTGCCGCTTGTGGATGTGAAAACGCCGTGGCTGCGCTACATCTTTACTTTTGCGGCAATGCTCATCGTCGTGGTGCGCGTGTTTCAGCGCGCGGCGCGCCGCAAACAGACGTTCAGCCTGCGCGTGCGCCGTCTTTTCACGATGGAGTTCTGGTCGGCGATGTGCTATGTGGTCTCGGCGCTGTTTCTTTTCTCCGACCCATACCACAGCACGTGGCTCGGCTTTCTGACGGCAGGCGCCGTGGTGCAGGTCTACGCGTCGTTTATGATTGACTACCAGTTGCGCAAGGAGGCAAAGAAGGCGGAAAACACCGATGTGGTCGGTAAAAAACATTAAAATGTCGCGGCGGAAGGCGAAAACCGAGTCAAACCGCCGCATAATTGAGTAGTAATTAGTATTTTTGTCCGAAGAATGAATTTAAGTCTGACAATCGACCAGGGTAACTCGTCGGCAAAGGTGTCGGTGTTTTCAGGAACGACGTTGTTGCAGTCGCACCGCTTTGAGCGGCTTGCGCCGGGCGACCTCGACCTTGTGATGGCAGGGCATGCAGTGACGGCGGCGATTTATTCGTCGGTGGTGGGCAACGACAGCCAGATTGAAGAACTGCTGTCGGCGAAAGGCGTGCGCACGTATATGCTCGATGAGCGTCTGCCTATGCCGCTTGCCATTGACTATGCCACACCCTCCACTTTGGGACATGACCGCATAGCCGCCGCGGTGGGCGCACTGACGCTTGCTCCCGGACGCGACTGCCTGGTGGTCGATGCCGGCACGGCAGTGACCTACGACTATGTCACCGCCGACGCGCATTTCAAAGGCGGCAACATAGCCCCTGGGCTGTCGTTGCGTTTTCAGGCGCTGGCTTCGCATTGCGTGCAGCTGCCGCGTGTGGATGTCGGTGGCGACATCCCTACGGTAGGCTACGACACGCCTACTGCCATCCGCTCCGGCGTGGTGCTCGGGCTTGTGGCGGAGATTGAAATGCTGGCTCGCCGGCTCGGCTCGCCCGCGATAGTGCTTACGGGAGGCGACAGCCCGCTGGTGGCAGACAGGATTTTAGACAACGTGATTGTCGACAATGATTTGGTGGCAAAAGGATTAAACAGAATATTAGAATACAATGAGATATTATAAGAAAATTACAGTATTGGCGGCTCTCGCCGTGGCGGCAGTGGGACAGATGTTTGCCCAAAACCAGTCGTCGCCTTATTCACGATATGGTTACGGACTGTTCAGCGACTATGCAACCAGCGCGCAGCGCAACATGGGCGGCGTGGGCGTGGCTATGGCCGACGGCCGTCAGATCAACGTGATGAACCCGGCATCGTATGCCGCAACCGACTCCCTGACGTTGCATTGGGACATCGGTCTTGACCTTACGCAGCTGAAGTCGAGCGAGGAGGGCAACAGCGGAAAAGCTTTCGGTGGAGGCTTGAACTACCTTACGCTGCAGTTCCCGATAACGAAATATATGGGTGCGAGCATCGGCTTGGTGCCTTACACCACGGTGGGATACTCGTTTGGCAACAATCTTAAAGACGACGGCGGAACGGTGCAGACGTCGCAGTCGACAAGCGTGTCGGGCTATGGCGGAATCGACGAGCTTTATGTCGGTTTGGGCGCGCGTCCTGTGCGCGGATTGACGCTTGGTGCCAACTTCTCTTACCAATTCGGTACGATTGTCAACGACCAATACGTCATATCGTCGACATCGACGCTTTATGAGCAGAAAATACAGGTGCGCGACTGGAATGTGCTTCTGGGTCTGCAGTACACGCAGCGTCTGGCTCCGAAGCATCAGCTGACATTCGGTTTCACATATTCGCCGAAGAAAGATTTCCACGGACGCACATGGGGCGTGAAATATGATATGTCGGGCGACGTGTCGTCGACCTCTGGGGCGGCAAAACCCGACACCATCGCCAATGAGCGTTTGCAGACAATGGGCTACAGCAAGCCAAACGCTTATGCCTTCGGTCTGAACTACAACTTCGACCAGCGTCTTTCTGCCGAGGTCGACTTCTCGATGCAGCAGTGGAGCAAGGCCACGTTCCCGGGCTTGACGAATGAAGACGGCAACGTGATGTATCAGACGCGTCTCGACGACCGCTGGCGCATTGCCGCCGGTGTGCAGTATGTGCCGCGTATGCGCGGGTCGTATCTGCAGCGTGTGGCTTACCGCCTCGGTGGCTCCTACACACGCGACTATCTGATGATAGGCGACAACCATCTGAAAGAGTTCGGCGTAAGCTGCGGTTTCGGATTTCCTACCGTGGCGCAGAAAACCGTAATCAACCTCGGTTTTGAGTATAAGCATCGCAAGGCTTATCCTGCAAGCCTCGTGACAGAAAACTATTTCAACATCACGCTTGGCATAAACTTCAAGGAATTTGCTTTCTGGAAGGAGAAAATCCGCTAATTTGCAGATGCGTACGGCAACAAGCATATTATTCTTGGTAACGCTGCTGACGGCGTTGCTGCCGGCTTGCAAGGAGGTGAAACGCGATGTGGTGGCCACTCCGGCAAACCGCGACAGTGTGGTGTCGATGAAGACGCGCGACGTGATGACGCTGATCAGCGACTCGGGCATGACGCGCTACCGTATCACGGCAAAGCTGTGGCTTGTCTACGACGAGGCGCGCCGTCCGAATTGGAAATTTCCTTACGGTCTGTTTCTTGAAAAGTTTGACGACAATTTCAAGGTTGAGGCGACAATACGTTGCGACTCCGCTTTCTACTTCAAGAATGACAAGCTGTGGCGTCTCGACGGCAATGTCGTGATACGCAACACGAAAAAAGAACTCATCGAGACCGAGCAGATATATTGGGACCAGACTTTCCATGAGGTGCGCAGCGACTCGTTTGTGCATATCGAACGCGCCGACCGCATCCTTGAGGGATATGGCTTCAAGTCTGACGAGAATTTGCATAATTATTTGATAAAGAAGCCTTCGGGCATCTTCCCGATACCGAAGCGTCAGGAGACAACACCTCCAGTTTAAGTTGATTGCTATGGATACTGCTACTGCTTTGATAATCACACTCGTGTCGATGGCTTTTTCTGCATTTTTCTCTGGAATGGAGATTGCCTTCATTTCCTCAAACAAGGTGCGTGCCGGTGTCGACTCTCAGAAAAAAGGGCTGACAAGCCGCATCATCAACACGTTCTACAGCCGTCAGGACATGTTTATTTCCACGATGCTCGTGGGCAACAACATTATGCTTGTGGTCTACGGTATAGGCATCGCCGTGCTGCTCGAACCGGGCATAAAAAGCGTGGTGGGCGACAACGAGGCGCTGATACTTGTTTGCCAGACCATCATATCGACAGGCATAATTCTCATTACTGGAGAGTTTCTGCCGAAGACAATCTTCCGCATCAATCCAAACATCTCGCTGCGCCATTGCGCCGTGGGGCTTTATGTGATTTATCTGGTATTGTATCCGATATCATGGTTCTCATCGTGGCTGTCGAAGTCGTTGATGCACTTGTTTGGAGCCAAAGCCTCGGCGCCACGGTCGGCGTTGCTTACCGTCAGCGAACTCGACGACTACATCCAGCAGACTATCGACGACAAAAATGCTGGAAAAACTGGAGCGGAGGAGATTGAGCACGAAGTGAAGATTTTTCAGAACGCGCTCGACTTCAGCAACACGCTGCTGCGCGACTGCATGATTCCGCGCAACGAGATTGTGGCAGTGTCGTCCGACACCGACCGTGAGCGTCTGCGCCGCCGGTTTACGGCTACCGGACTGTCGAAAATCCTTGTCTATACCGACGACATCGACAATATCATCGGCTATATCCACGTCAACGAGCTTTTCAACACCGCCACCGAGTGGCAGAAATGCATAAAACCGGTGGATTTCGCACCCGAGTCGATGCCTGCCAACACGATGATGCGCAAGATGCTTGCCGAAAAACGAAGCATTGCCGTGATTGTAGATGAGTTTGGCGGCACGGGTGGACTTGTCACACTTGAGGATCTTGTGGAGGAGATTTTCGGCGACTTCGAGGATGAGCACGACAAGCGCCGTCTTACAGAAGTGCGCCTCAGCGACACGTCGTTTAAATTCTCGGGACGCATTGAGATTGAGCATCTTAATGAAACTTACAACCTTGACATACCGGAGGATGAGGAGTATCAGACGCTTGCCGGATACATCATTTTCCGTCTCGGAGCACTTCCGCAGCAGGGCGACTCGTTTGATATCGACGGCTTGAAATTCACAATCTTGAAGAAGTCGGCAACCCGTATCGAACTTGTGCGCCTCGACCTCCCGTCGGCTGCCGAAAAAGATTGATTGTCAAGAAGAAATTTCTTTTTCTGCATTTTATTTAAGGTCGCGGATTTCTTGGCTGATTCACTTGAAGATAAGCGCAGTATGTGCGGTTTTACATCGATTAACGTTTTGTTACTGATTTTTTATCGGCAAATTGCGCAGAGGTAAATAGAAATGCGTAATTTTGTGGAATAGAAACTAACATAACCCATAAAATAATTATGAGAAAACAAATCTTTCTATCCAGCGTATTGTTGCTGGGCGCGGCGCTTACAATGAGCGCGGCGGAACGCGGCGGTAGAACCGTTGCGCTCGCAGGTGTCGAATATTCTGTCGATACGCTTTTTCATGCGAAGGTGGGTCCGGGCACTACGGAAACTTCGTTGCATCTTGTCAACGAAACTGGGCAACAGTTGCGTGTGTTTTATCTGACTACCGACTTGACAAATCCAAACACTTCCATCGAGGCTATCGTGGCTCAGGACAAAGTGCCTGGAGGAGCGACTGTCAGTAGCATGGCTAAGGACCATACTGTGGAAGGAAAGAACTATTTCTGCGGTGTCAACACCGACTTCTTCCTCACTTCCGGCTCGGCAAGCAATGGCAAGTCGATTGTAGGCGCGCCTGTGAAGGCTTCGGTTGCCGGCGGCGAGATTTATCGCAGCGGTTCGGCTTCTACATCCTGGCCAAACATCTTTGTTGACCGCGACGGCAAGATGAACATCGGTGCTGTTTCGTTTGCAAAGGGAACAGTTACAGCGGGCGGAAAGACTGCCACTCTCAAGGCAATCAACAACGACGCTCCTGACAATGGTATTTCAATCTATACACCGAAATATTACGGCACTCCCAACCAGCCGGGTCTTAACGGTCAGTGTGTCACAGTGCCTGTGACGCTTGTGGAAGGCGACTATGTAGGTGCCGGCAAAACACTGAAGTTTAAGGTGTGCGGTGCTACAGGTACCAACGGCGACTGCACTATCAACGACGGTGAGTACGTGCTTCTTGCCCGCGGCTCTGCACAAGATGTGCTCAGCGGCTTGAAAGTTGGCGACGAGGTGTCGGCATATGTGAAAGTGACTATCGGCGACACTGAGGTGTTCCCGACTCAGTTGGCTTGCGGCAACCCATGGATTCTGAAAGCGGGCGAGGTGCTCGACTCTGAAGGCGACCGTGGCGACGCCAGCGCGCGCCATCCGCGCACAGGTATCGGTTATTCAACAGATAACACCAAGTTGGTGATGATGGTTATCGACGGACGTAGCGCAATTTCTGCCGGTGTACACACACAGGAACTTGCCGGAATGCTTTACTATGCTGGTGCCGACGAGGCTGTCAATGTTGACGGCGGTGGCTCTTCGACAATGTATACAGAGCCTCTTGGTGTGCTCAACAAGACGAGCGATGGTCATGAGCGTGCTGTGGCAAGCGGTCTGTTTGTCGTTGCCAATGTGCCTGACGACAAGACTGTCGCTGAGGTGCGTTTCGTAGACTGGGCGATGAACTTCCCGAAATACGGTATCTATACTCCGAAATTCTATGGCTACAACAAGTATGGTGTGCTTGTCGATACAGACTTGCAGGGCGTTAAGCTCAGCTGCGACAAGGCTCTCGGCGAGATTGTCAACGACGGCTCCACATTCTATGGCACAGGCGAAGGTATGGGTGCTTTGAAGGCTACTTACAACGGTATTGAGGCAGTGCTTCCTGTAAATGTGGTGGCAAGCGATGATGTTGCTTTCCGATTGAAAAACATCGTGATTGACAATAAGCGCGAATATCCGATGGAGGTGCAGGCTATTGTTAACGAGAAAACGATGCCGATCAACCCGGTGGCTCTTACTTGGTCGTCGGAAAACGACGGTGTTGCCACAATCGGTGCTGCTGACGGTGTGCTCCGTGGTGTGGCAAACGGAACCACAACTATTACCGGAAAGGTAGGTTCGTTTGTGGGAACTGCAAATGTGTCTGTCGAGATTCCTGCAGCTGAGGTTATGCCTGTCGCTGAATACAAAGACGGCGAATGGAAAAACTCGCAGTTTGGCGGTACCGACCTTGTCGTTTCTGCTCTTGAAAACGGTGTGAAAATCAACTATACAGGCAACGGTACGGGTCGTGGCGCATATATCCAATTGGAAAAGGGCTGCCGCGTGTGGAGTTTGCCTGAGAAACTCCGCGTGCGTATCAACCCGGGTAATGCAACAGTGAAGAAGGTGTCGTCGACATTGACCGACGCATATGGCAAAGTTTATTCGGCTTGGGCTTTTACTACCGACGAACTTCCGAAAAACACGGTTTCGACATTGGAGCTCAACCTTTCTGATAATCTTGATTTGACAGATATCGGTGTGTATCCATTGACTGTCAACACTCTCCGTCTCGACATGGGCGCTTCGGCAAAGGGTCAGGCGTTTGAAATCCTCGTGCCTGGTTTCGAGGCTGTATATTCAGCAGGTGGCGGCAGCGTTGCCGGCATCGAGGCGGCTCAGGGCGTGCGCGTATATCCTAATCCTGTAAAGGCTGGCGAGGCTGTGACAGTTGAGGCTGACGGCGAGGCAAACGTGCAGATTTTCACTCTTGGTGGTGCTGTGGCAGCGCAGGCTGAGATCAACGGAACTGCCGCTGTGTCGACAGATGGTCTGCAGGCAGGAATGTATCTTGTGCGCGTGGCAACAACCAACGGTGTAAACACAGCGAAACTTATCGTGAAGTAAGGATACGGTTTCAGTATAAAAACAAAAAGCGGAGTCTTTGCGGCTCCGCTTTTTTATGTCTGCCCTCATTGTTTCACAACAGGAGAGGCTGCGTAATAATATTGAATGGTTCTTTCGATGACACTAAGTTACACCATAGTGCCTGATGAAGCAATGCAAGATGAACCATTATATAAATGGATAAAACGTTAAGTCGTTGATATACAGGTGCGATTTATATGAAAAATATAAACGTCAATATTCGTTCTTGCGGGCAAAACATAGCCATAATATCACGCCTCTGACGGCGAGATATGTCAAAAAGGCTGTCCAAAGACTGTTGTTGGCGTCGGGAAAAGGGGAAAGAAAATAGATGGCGAAATAGACTGCTGTCGCGCCTGCGAGCGACAACAGCATCTGTCGGGTGGCGGTAAGTCCGACAAACACGCCGTCCCAGATAAACGCCGCCATACCTGCTATCGGAGCGAGGGCTATCCACCATCGATAGGCTGCGGCAAACGCTACGACCTCGGGCTTGTCGCTGAACAGCGACATTACTTCGTGGTTGAAGACGCCATAGGCGAAAGCGAATATTGCGGCGAGACTCCATCCCCATGCAAAGAGATGCGACACGCAGCGTCGCAGCGAATGCTTGTCGGCGGCGCCGGCATATTTGCCAACGAGAGCCTCGCCGGCGTATGCAAACCCGTCCATGAAATGGGAGTAGAGCAGATAAAGTTGCATGAACAGGGCGTTGACGGCGAGCGTCATGTTGCCGGAGCGTGCGCCCGTAGCTGTGAAAAACAGCATCACAGCCATTACGCACAGGCTGCGTAGGAAGATGTCGCGGTTGACGCTGAAAAAACGTCCCAGACCACGCAGCATCTCGTCGACGCGTGGAGCATATCCGAGGTTTTCCTTGCGCATCATTCTGGCGGCGAAAAATGCGGAAAGGATGAAGCCGCACCACTGTGCCGCAAGTGTGCCTAAGGGGATGCCGATGAATCCAAGCCGCATGGCGAACACGAAACATAGGCTGCAGACGATGTTGACGGCGTTTACAACCATCGACACCGCGAGAGGGTAGGTGGAGTTCTGCATGCCGATAAACCATCCTGTGAGGCTCATCGTGGCGAGGGTGGCGGGCGCGCCCCAGATTATGATGGAGAAATATTGCGAGGCGTGGGTGTGGACTGCCTCGCTTGGGGAGATGGCGGCGAGCAGCAGCCATCTTATGGGCGACTGCAGTGCCACGATGGCGATGCCGAGCAGCAGTGCCAGTGCCACTGAGCGAAACAGCATCACCGACATCTGTCGCCTGTCGCGCGCGCCGTATGCCTGCGCTGTCAGTCCGCTTGTCCCCATGCGCAGAAAACCGAAGTTCCAGTATGTAAGGCTGAACATCGTTGCGCCCACCGAAACCGCACCGATTGTCACGGCGTCGCCGATGTGGCCGGCGATGGTGAGGTCGACAAGTCCCAGCAGCGGCACGATGACGTTTGACAGGATTGCGGGTACTGCTATTTTGAGGATGCTTTTGTTCACTGTTGGAATGGCTGTGTATATATACGAAAAAAGGTATCGGCTGGAAAATCAGCCAATACACTAATGTAGCCCATAGGAGAATCGAACTCCTCTTTCAAGAATGAAAATCTTGCGTCCTAGCCGATAGACGAATGGGCCAACAAGAATCAAGCGACGTGCTTGATTATGCTGCTTGAACCTTAGCTACGTGCTTAGCGAGCTTGCTCTTCAAGTTAGCTGCCTTGTTCTTTGAGATAACGCTCTTGCGGGCAAGACGATCCAACATTGAGCTAACCTTGTTGTAAGCTTCTACTACTTCAGCCTTGTCGTTCAACGCGCGAAGACGGCGCACAGCATTACGTGCAGTCTTTGCGTAGTAACGGTTACGAAGGCGACGTGTCTCAGTCTGACGAATTCTCTTGATAGATGATTTATGATTTGCCATTATAAAAAATCTTTAAATTAGTAGCCCATAGGAGAATCGAACTCCTCTTTCAAGAATGAAAATCTTGCGTCCTAGCCGATAGACGAATGGGCCAATACATTATTAACCGCTTTTCTGTCAAAGCGAGTGCAAAGATAGGAGTTATTTATTTATCCACCAAATATCGTGCATACAAAACGGCGATTTTAATAGATTTTAAGAAATTATAAATTGCATAATGTGTACCTTTGGCGTGGAATTTATTCATTTTGCAATGATTGAGAAACTGCATGGGGTGGTGCTGCGCACCATAAAATACAACGACAAGAATGCTATTGTGCGTGTCTACACCGACATGCATGGCGTCATGGCGTTTCTGCTGCCGCAAGGCAGCGGCAAGGTGGCGCGTCAGCGCAGGGCGTTGTTTCAGCCTCTCTCGCTTGTTGAGATTGTTGCCGACATCAGACAAGGGCGCGACCTGTATAGTATAAAGGAGGCGCGCTGTCTGCATCCGCTGCACAGTCTCCATACCGATCCTGTCAAGAATGCCGTGGCGCTGTTTGTCACGGAGCTGCTCTCTGCTGTCATCGTGGAGCAGGAGCGCAATCCCGCGCTGTTTTCCTTTGTGGCGGGGTCGGTGGTGTTTCTCGACCGGGCAAATGACGGCATTGCCAATTTCCACATCTGCTTCCTTTACAATTTAGGCGTGTTTATCGGAATCGAGCCCGACCGCGACACGTATCGTCCGGGATGCGTGTTTGATATGGAGGGCGGCGTCTTTTCCAGCTGCCGTCCTGTGCATGGGCATTATGTAGAGGGAGTGGAGGCGGAGGCGGTCTACCGGCTGTCGCGCATCACGTATGCCAACATGCATCTGTTCCGCTTCAACCGCGGGCAGCGCAACCGGCTGTTGCAGCTGACGCTCGACTATTACCGGTTGCACAACTCCGCGCTGGGCGAGTTGCATTCGCCCGCCGTTCTGGCCGACTTATTTTCCTGAACCGTTTCCTGTTTCAAGTGTGAGTCCGTCGTTCTCAAGGTCGTTCTTCGACGGAAGCACGATCACTGTCATTCCGCGGTAGGCAAATTTTGTTGCAAACTCCAGGATGTTGGCATTGTGAAGGCGTATGCATCCTTCGGTGGCGAGAGTGCCTATCGACGACTCGTCGTGTGTGCCGTGGATGCCGATGCCTTTGTGCCCTGTCAGCAAGCGCACGAAATACGGGCCGTAGGCGCCGCGAATCACGCCTTTACCGTCTTTGAAGTCGTGTGTCCATGTGTGCGCGTCAAGAATCTCCTGCACTTTAAACAGTCCCACCGGTGTGCGCATGTCGCCCTGACGCCGCTTGTTGCCCACATTGCGTCCGCAGGCGATAGGGTAGCAGCGCAATTCGCGTCCTGTCGCGTCGTACACGCGCATTTTCATATCTTCTTTGGAGATAACTACAAACGGACGTCCGTTTTGGAAATAACCGGTGCCGGTTGTCGTGTTGCCAGAGGTGCGTGTGTTGTTGACCGCAAGGCTGGTTTCAGAGGCGTTGAATGCGAGCAGCGCCATGAGTGCGATTAGAATCAGTCTAAGTTTCATAGTTGTTTGTTTTTTAGGAAAAAATGAAAAGAGCCCGAAGCATTGCTTCAGGCTCTTGCGGTGCGGACGGGACTCGAACCCGCGACCCCATGCGTGACAGGCATGTATTCTAACCAGCTGAACTACCGCACCAGTCCTTGCTGTTTTCGTTAGCGAGTGCAAAGATAAACCGAGTTTTTCGTTTGTGCAACATTTGGGATTAAAAAAATTGCACTTTCCGCATATTTTGTCTATGTTTGTCGCTATAAACCCCATAAAATCGATTGAAAAATGAAAACTATCCGTCAGTTAGTGACAATTCTCGTGATTCTTGCCTGCGCCATTCCTGCGGCGGCAAGTCGTTTGGAAACAGTGAAAGTTGAGAGTGAGTCGATGCATAAGCAGATCGCCGTATCTGTGGTGTTGCCCGACAGTTACGGCGCGCGCCCTCTTCCGGTGGTCTATCTGCTCCATGGCTATGGCGACAACAACCTTCTTGGATATCTCAGCTATACCAATGTGCGCCAGTATGCCGATATGTTTGACGTTGTTCTGGTGATTCCCGACGGCGGCACAAACTGGTATTTCGACAGCCCTGTCGACCCTACAATCAGATATGAGACATTCGTATCGTCGGAATTGGTGAAATATATCGACAAAAACTATCTTACCGACGCACGCCGTGAGCGACGTGCCGTGACAGGACTCAGCATGGGCGGACACGGCGCGCTTTATCTCGCCATACGCCATCAGGACGTGTTTGGCGCGGCTGGCTCGATGAGCGGTGGCGTTGACTTCCGTCCGTTTCCTGAGAAATGGGACATCAAGTTAAGGCTGGGCGATCAGAAGACACATAAGGAGAATTGGGACAAGAATACGGTGATGGCGCAGCTTCCTTTGCTCAAGGACGGCGCATTGCAGCTGATCATTGATTGCGGCACGGAGGACTTCTTCTTCGATGTCAACGTTAAACTGCACGAGGCGTTGACAAAGCAGGGCATACACCATGAGTTCACGTCGCGTCCGGGCAAGCATTCGTGGGTCTACTGGCGTCGTTCGCTGCGCGACCACATGTATTTCTTCAGTGATTATTTCAGAAACTGATAAAGCAGTCAATAGACATATTATAATAATAAAAAGTCCGCCCGGCGAAATCTCTTCGCCGGGCGGACATCACTCTAAACCATTATTAAAACTCTATTTGACGACAACGCGGTGTCTGGATGATTGCTGTGCGTTGTCGATTGTAAGGATGTAGACACCTTTTGCAAGGTGGTTTACAGGAACGGCTATGCTTCCGTTGTTGCCGAGCTGCTCCATTACGAGCGAGCCGTTGGTGGCGTAGATGCGTACGGCATAGTCGGTCATCGCGGTGCGGATGTTGAGACGGTCGGTTGCCGGAACCGGGAAGATTCTGACGTCGGCGTCGACAGCCACATCGTTTACAGAAGCCTTTTCCTCGTCGATTTCAACAGGGATGTTCACAAACTGGATTTTACCCTTTTGTGTGGCGCTTACCACGGCTGATGTCTCGGTCTTGTCGGTAAGACCGGAGATTGTCAGGACGCCGTCGGCAATAGCCATTGTAGCCTTTGCTGCGTCGCAGTTGTCGACAATCGCATAGGTCACTGTTGAATTGTCGTTGTCGAGGTTGAAGAGTGTCTGGAGGTCGACGGTGGCAGGGATTGTGATGCCGGCGAGAGCCTTTTTGGCGTCGCTGATTTCACGGGTGCCGCCGAAGTCGTCGAGACAAGCGTAGGTAGGTGTAGTCAAGCCATACGCGTTTCTCTTCGTGCCTTCGAATCCGAATGTCACTTTCTTGATTTTACCGAACTGGCGGAGGTCAACCCATTGCCATGTGTCGAGATAATAGTGGTCGGCCTCGTTGTCGGCGCGGTAGTCGGCAAGATAGTAGTCAATCGACGCTGTCGTGTCGTCGGCTTTCACAACGTTTACGGTCATCTTGAACCAGTCGCCCTTTGCGAATCCGCCTGGAGCGGTCGACATGCCGTCGCCGTTTACGTAGGCGTTTACGTTGTTGGCGGTGTTGGTCACGTAGAATCCGCTCACGTCGGCTCCGTCGGCGGCGTTGGTCACGTTAGCTGCGTAGTTGGCGCCGGTGTAGCTGTAGACCACGGCGTAGTTCGCAGAGTTGTGTCCGCTGCCCACAGCCGACTTGAACTGGTCGGCATACGACTCAAACACGGTGCTTGTCTGGTTGCTCAGAGCGAAGCCTCCCCACCATGTCGAGGTGTGGCGCTCGGTGTCGAAAGCAAACGAGCCGCTGACAAACTGCGAGCTGGTGCCCGGGTTTGTGTAGCTTGGGTCGTCCTTGCCAAGACCGTTGTAGAAGCTTTCAGGAGCGAGGAAGTTGTCGTCCATTGTGGCGGCAAACTGGTTGCCGGTCACGTAGACAACTGCCGCATCGGTGGCGGTGTTGCCCCATGCGTCGGTGGCTGTCATATAGAACACGCCTGAGCGGTCCAAAGCCGGGGTGGTGGTGTTATCGCCGTTGGCAACAACCTCGCGCATGGCGTTTTTCCATTCCACAGCCACAGGATATACGCCGCCGTCGAATTCTGCCTTAAGGTCGGCTTTCGCGCCGCTTGCCACGGTGGCTTGCGGAGTGGTGCATGCCGCTGTGAGAGGCAGAGGCTCGCCGCTGAAGTTGTCGATATATGCGTTGCCCTCTGTTGCAAAGTCGAGAGCCGTCACTGCGCCCTTGTCCTTCAGGTTGAAGAAAATCCATTTTCCTGAAGTTGCAGGGATGGTGTATGCGTGAGCGTCGGCGTTGCCGTCGTAGACGTTCATAGCCACCTCGGCGTCAGTTTTCACGAAGAATCCGGTCAGGGTCAAGCCCTTGTCGGTGTTGGTGAGCTGCACAGCTCCTGCGCCTTCGATTTTAGCCACTTTCGTGCCTTCCACCACAGCATCGTCGGCATCGACTACGGTAAATCCGGCGAAAGAAGCCGTACCGTCGTCAAAACCGCCATCGTTAGCCTTCACGTTCTCGAACGTTGACACTTCGGTAGGCAGATATGTGGTTGTGAACGCGTCGGTTGCCGCAACTTCGCCCACATTCGTGCCGTCGAGGCTTTCAAGCAATGTGTAGAGGCGGTATTCCGTCTGGCTCGACAAGCCGTTGAGGCTCACCGACACTTCTTTGCCGGCACGCAGTGTGGCGGTGAGTGTCGAAGCCTTCATCTCGTCGGCTGTAGGAGCGGTTTCCGATGATTCTTTCACCATGAGGTAAGCCTTGCCGTTGGCGGCAGTCTTGAGGACGGCAGTCGCTGCGTTGTGGCTGATGCCAGAGATTGCAGGGTAGCCTTCGTCGAATGCCGGAACAGCCGATGCGTCGGCATATTCGTAAGCGCCGATTGTCGGTGTCGTGGCGTTGCGCACGGCGCCGAGCAGGTCGGTGGTCACGAAGTCGAGCGGCATGGCGTTGAGCAGGTTGCCTGCGGCTGCAGGGAAGAGCATTTTGTCGCTGAGGAACGCAACGTCCTCATTGAAGCTGCTCTGCTCGTTCACTTTCAGCATCCAGTCGCTGAACGATGCGAGTTTCGTATTGCTGCTTGTCTGCGCAAACACAGTTCCGTTGGTGTGGAGCACGTTGTTGGAGAATGTGATTGCCGCAGCGTCAGCGTCCTTGTATGTGCGGTATACCAAGCCGTTGTCGCGGGCAAGGAAAATATTGTTGCGCACGGTCATTGCCTCCATCGCGTCGTTGAGGTAGCAAGCCACGTTGTTCTCGTGTCCGGCAACGACAGCCGTGTTGTAGGCGATGTCGACATTCGGGGTTTTGCCGTTGACCTTGATGGCGGCAGACGTGTAGTCGCTGCTCTTCACCGACACCTCGTTGTTGACGATGCGCGAGCGTTTGTCGGCTGTCGACGCGCCTTTGCGCACGTAGATGCCGATTGCTTCCACACCGAGGTCGATGTGCATTGTGTTGCCTTCCACGATGCAGTTGTCGCCGAACTGCAGGTCGAAACCGTTGAATCCGCGCGACAGTGTGGTGGTGGTGTTCTCAATCACGTTGCCGCGGATGGTGATGTTGTTGTCGCCGGAGTATGCCGAGAGGGCTGACGCCGCGTTGTTGCGGAACGTGTTGCCTTCCACCACGCATCCTGTCTGATGCGTCAGTGCCACATACGATGTGCCTCCGATGATTGCACCGCGGTATCCACCCTCGAGCAGACAGTTGCTGAGCGTGAAGTAATCGTTGTTGCAGTTCTCCTTGTCGATGGCAAGCTGGCGCACAAGCACGAGCTGCTCTGCCGTTGTGGTCGACTCTATGCGGTCGGTGTAAAGGTGGCAGGCGTCGACGGTGTCGTGCTGGCTCGTGTTGATCATATAGACGAGAGCCGGGAATGTCTTGTCGGTCGATGTCACCGTCACGCCGCGGAGCGTCACGTAGTCGGCTCCGTTGAACGTGACCACACCATATTTATCTGTGTTGTAGCCCGGGTCGGTATATGCGTTGTGGAAAATCTTCACATCGCTGTAGTTGCCCGTAGCCGACTGGATAGTCACGGTGTTTACGTCAGAAGCACCTGGAATCTCCGGAATGTTGACCTTTTCGTTGTATTCGCCGCTGAGGATGTTGACAGTCACAGCGCCCTCGATGCCGGTTGCGATGTCGTCGATGGCCGCCTGGATAGTTGCATAGTCGCCGCCTTCACCCACGGTGTAGACGCCTTTCTTGCCTGCCTTCATGGCAGTCTGCGCTGTTATCGATGCCATGGTGCTTGTCTCTGCGCCGTTTGCTGTGTAGGCAGTCAGGGCAGCGGTGCCGAGATTGCCTTCGGCTGCGTCGGCATTGAAGTCGTAAGCCACCCAGAAGTAGTATTTCCCAGGAGCGGTGGCTTTGTAGTCGGTAGCGATTTCAAACGGTGCGGTGTTGGCTGAGCCGATAAGATTGTTGGCGCTGAACTGGTCGGTTGTAGTGACAAAAATCTTTGCTGCGGCTATGGTGCCTTCGGCTGAACCGTCGGCAGAAACGACAAATTTTGAGAAGTCCATCTCGCCCTTGTCGCCGTCGATTGTGGCTTCGGCGCGGAGCATAGGCACATTTTTCGAGCCGCGGAGCGACTCGCCGGCAGCCACGCTTGTAATCGCCATGTTGCCCACGGAGAGCGGCAGGAGCTCATACTGGCTTACCTCGATGGCCCAGCCGTTGCTTGCATAGCTGTATGACGGGCATTTGAAGTAGACTGTCAGCTTGCCGTCGTCGGCAACCGACACTATCGGTGCTTCGAGCATCTTGCTCACTTTAACATCTGGTGTCGAAGTCTTCTTGCCACCATAATATATGTAGAAATTGTCGTTGTAGGAAGTGCTGAACGACTTGAATGTCAGTTTCACCACTTTGCCTGCGTCTTTCGGACGGAACGTCACCTGTCCCTCGAAATTCTTCGGCGACTTGCCGTCGGCGCCGCCGTTGTCGTAGAACATCAGTGCCTCGTTGCCCACAACGATTTCGCCGTTGTCACCAGCCTGCAGGTTGTAGGTGTTTTTCACCGTGCGCGCGCCTTCAGGGTCGCCCTGCTCGGCATCCACGTTGATTGTCGCAGTGGCGGTTGTCACGGCGGTCACAGCGGCATCGATGTCGGCGTCGGTAGCCGCTTCGTCGGCGATGTCGGCAGTCAGCCAGAAGTAGTTGCTTCCCTCGGCAAGCTCAAGCGGACGGGCGAACGTGATGTTTGCCTCAGTCGTCTCGGCGGTCACGTCGATGTCGGCGATTGAAGTCTCTTTGGTAAGCTCGTTTTTCTGACCTGAAGTGTAGACGTGGAGCTTGGCAACGTTTGCCTGGCAGCCCTTCATGTTGAATTTGATGCCCTTCAGCACCACCGGACTGATGTTGCCGGCAGTCTGGATGTCCACGCCGAGGAGTTCCTGGTTGACAGCGCCCTTGTTGACGATGTCGGTGCTTGCCTGCGTAGCCTTGACGGAGCTTACCTCCATCGGGCGTTGGCGGTATTCGCGCACCTCGGCGTCCCAGCCCTTGGCTGTGTAGCCTGATGTTTCGGTCTTGGCGTCGAACACCACTGTGAGTGCGCCGTCGACACTCTTTGAGCGCAGAATCTTGCCCGGACCCACGTTCTTGTCGGCCTCGCCGGTGAGCGACCACAGGAGTTCGCCGGTGGTGCCTTTTCCGCTGTACACCTCAAACTTGGCGCGCGGATAGTTTGCGTTGGCTGAATAGTAGAGCGCGAACGACTTGATGTCGAGTTCCACGATCATGTCGTTGTCGCCGGGGATGAATGTTGTAATCTGGTCGCCAATCACCGGCTCATAGCCGTTGTTGCCCACGTATGGGTTTGGCGTGTTTTTGAATGTCCAAGTTCCGTAGATGGTCTTTTCGACGGTTCCCACGGTTGAGAGCAGTTCGTTTTTCACCGAGCTGTTGCCGTCTGGGTTGACGGTTGCTGGGGTGTAGCTTGCGCCGCCGATTTCAATCGATTTGCATCCTGCGTCGAGAATCTCACCTGTCTGAGCCTTCGGGTCGATGTCGTAAGCCAGCCAGAACCAGTTTTCGCCTTCCACGAGTTGTTGGTCGAAGGCTATCGAGAATTCCTGCTTGCCTGTAGGCACGGCTTCGCCGAGCTTGGTGGCGGTGGCGAAAGTAGATGATTTTGCGGTGTAGTAGACCGTGGCTTTCTGCAGATGGTTGATGTCGGTAGTGCCTTCGGTCTCAAACGTTAGTTTTGTGGCGTTGACAGCCTCGGTGTTCTCCGTCTTCACGCAGACCGAGAGGATAGGCTGGTCGGTTGAGCCTGCCGTGCTTGTGTTGTCGGCAACCTGTGCCGTGGTGACCGTTTTCACGGTCATCGGTGCTGGCGAATATTCGCTGACGAAGGCCTCGAAGCCCTTGCCGTGGTAGTAGTCGCCGGTCACTGATTTCATCCATACGGTGAGCGAGCCGTCGGCAGCCGACGAGCGCAGCACCACGGGCTTGCCGTTCATCACTTGCGCGTTGAGGTTGGCGTCGCTTACCGTCGTGCCGTTGTACACCTTGATTTTGTCGTTATACGAATCGCTGCCGTATGTCGACTCATACAGTTCCACCTTCGAAAAGTCGATTTGCACAACTTTTCCCGGAGTGGTGGGCTTGAACGTCACCACGCCTTCGAATTTCGATGAGATTTTGCCGTCTTTGCCTCCGTCGTCGTAGAAGTTGAGTCCCGACGCGCCGATGGCGAATGTGCCGGCGGAAGGCATGTTGAGCTCGTTGCCCACGGTTACTGTCGAGGCCACCGGTGAGGTGATTTTCTCCTCGCCGCCAATCTTCACCGAGGTGCATTGCGCCGTGATGGCAGAGCCTACGGCTGCTGTGGTGCTAACGTCGCCCACAAGCCAGAAATAGTTGTCGCCGGCAGCGAGCGGAAGCGATCCGGTGGCTGTCACCGTAGTGCCGTCCACCTTGCTGGCACCGAATAGACCGGCTTCGGAGATGTTGAACGGAGCCTTCTTGGAGTAGTAGATGCGTGCGCCCGACACTGCCGAGGCATCATCGAGCACGAATGCCACCTGTGTGGCACTCAGTGCGTTGCCTGCGCCTGCGGTCTTGACGTTGGCGGCAGCCACAGGCTGCAACGACGCGCCGATAATCGGGTTGGGGAGGCTGACAGCCTCGGTTGCGGTGTACTCCATGTCGCCTCCGGCAACAAGTTCCACCTTGAATGAGTATTTCACATACTCATCCTCCTCGTTGGAGTAGGCAACCGTCAGCGAGCCGTCGGCAGCCGTCGACTCAAACACCTTGCCTTCAGCCACGGCGCCCATGTCGCCTGCCGGCAATGAATAACTGATTGATGCTGCGCCGTTATACACCTTCAGCTCGGCATTGCACGTGTCGAAGCCGTACATCTGGGTGCATGTGACGCGCAGAGTCTGCCCTGCCGCCGGGACGAGGTGAACGGAGACGGGATTTGATGTCTCGCTTTCAGCCCAGTAACCCGAATAGGTCAGCGTAGACTCCTCTGTTACGGTCACCGTGGCGTTTGGCTCGGCGGCATACGACATAGGCATGGTGATATTCGCCGACCATGCCTGCATCGAGCAGACCAACGAGAACGCCGCCGCAACCAACAAAGTTGAAATACGTTTCATAAGCATTCGTATAATTTTGGTTAGTAAAATAGTTTTTCTACGTCACGCAGTGAGAAAACCGTGCAGCGAATGCTTACAGCAGGGGATGTTGGAAAGATGGCGGAGCGCAAAATGTCCCGTGCGCCTGCCTTTCCGTTGCCTTAACTCCCGAAAGCATCGATGTGAAGTTTCTCTGAAACAGGCAGGTCTTCTGACTTATCTCTCCCCGTGGACATGCCTTCCCGCAAGCGCTCAGATGGCTTGCAGTGGCTGATGGTAGCCCAGGCTCGGCGAGAATCACAGCAGCGGGTACTGTCGCCGATTCGCACGGCGTTCCCTTTTAATCGCACTCCATGGAGTGCAAACCGATTTCATAACCACAAAGTTACAACAATATTTTGATTCACAAAGTTTTTTTTCTATAATTCCTCCGCCACCGCCTGGGCGAGGGGATGCTGGAGTGCGTCAGCGGCGGCGCTCCGCGTGCCGGGTTACGGCAGAGTGCCGTCGCTCCGCGACGATGAGTGCGGATGTCGGCGGTGATGGAGCGAGGCGGTGATGAGCCTGCTGCCGGACTCTATTCGGAAACTGTGTGACAAATGCACACTATTTTCGAATAGGACTTTGATTTGTGAAAGGAAAAGGTTATTTTTGTATTCGGAAACTATGTGACAAATGCACACTAATTTAGAATAGGATGATAAGTCGTGACAAATATTTGGCAGAACTTGTGTCGCTTCAAGGAAACGGCATGATAAAGGTTATAACGGGAATGCGCAGATGCGGCAAGTCGTATCTGCTGTTCGAGATTTTTGCGTCACATCTTGAACAACAAGGAGTCGCTCCCGACCATATTGTGAAAGTCGACCTTGAGGACTATAAAAACAAGTCATTGCGCAATCCGGACAATTTGTATGAGTATGTTGAAAGCAGGATTGTTGACAATGGCCGATACTATGTGATGCTTGATGAAGTGCAGATGCTCGACCATTTTGAGGACGTGCTCAATGGCTTCTTGCGGATGCGTAATGTGGATGTCTACGTGACAGGCAGCAATGCTAAATTTTTGTCGAAGGACATCATTACGGAATTTCGTGGACGTGGATATGAGGTGAAGATGTATCCTCTTTGTTTCAAGGAATTTATGTCGGCATATACGGGGTCGGTTCAAGCCGGGTTCAACGAATATATGCTCTATGGAGGTCTGCCGCAGGTGCTGATGTGCCAAACGGAGGATCAGAAAGCAAAATATCTGAAGTCGCTGTTTGAAGAAACTTATTTGCGCGACATAAAAGACCGCTACGGCATCCGTCGTGATGACGATTTGGAGGAACTTATAAATATTATGGCATCTGGAATCGGTGCTTTGACAAATCCCAACAAGTTGGCAAACACGTTTCATAGTGAAAAGAAATCGACCATATCTTACGACACCGTAAAAACTTACATAGACTATCTGTGTGACGCATTTCTTGTGGAAAAGTCGACACGCTATGACCTGAAAGGCAAACGCTACATAAACTCTCCATTCAAATACTATTTTATGGATTTGGGGCTGCGCAATGCGCGCATAAATTTCAGACAGTACGAAAGAAGTCATCTGATGGAGAATGCTGTCTACAACGAGATGCGTGCCAGAGGGTTCAGTGTCGACGTGGGCGCTGTGCCGACTCTTGGCATGATGCCTGACGGCAGTCGGCATCGTGCTGTGCTGGAGGTTGACTTTGTGTGTAATCTGGGCAGTAAAAGGTACTATATACAGTCGGCATACAGGATGGAGTCGGAAGACAAGGTGCGGCAAGAGCGTGCCTCTCTTTTAAAACTCGACGATTCGTTTAAAAAAATTATTGTTATTGGCGAAGAGTGCCCAGTGACGAGGGATGAGATGGGGATAACCACAATGGGAATATATGACTTTCTCTTGAACAAAAATTCATTGGATTTGTGATTCTATTCGGAAACTGTGTGACAAATGCACACTATTTTCGAATAGATGTGCAGGAGTGCATCAGCGGCGGCGCTCCGCGGCGCATGTGCGTCGATGCGTGTGCCCTCGACGCTGTCGGGGGTTAACTGAAAGCGTGACCGCTCGCACGGTCGGGTTCGGCACTACTGCGAGAGGCGATGAGGTCAGCAGAGCGCGGTCGGGCTGGTGGGGGAGTAGCGCATCTCCGAAGCGCCGAGGGGTGTGTGGGTCGCCTATAACCCCATGCGTCCTCCGCTGCGCTCCGTACGAATGGGGTTTCTAAAGAATAGCGCATCTCCGATGCGCCGTTGGCGGCGGTCAGAGGCGGTGAGAGTGTGGGTCAGCGCGTTGGCGATAGTGAGAGACTGGGCGTCGGTGAGAGTGTGGGTCATGGTGACGTGGGGGAGTGTGAGGCAGAGCAGTGAGAGTGTGGGTCAGCGCGGAGGGAGAGAGTCGGGGAGAGTCGGAGGCGCGTTGGAAACGCGCTATTTTCAGTAACCCCACTCACGCGGAGCGTCAGCGGAGAGTGCGTGGGGGTATGGCGGATGTCCATGTCTATGCGCTTCGGAGATGCGCTACTACGGGAGTGGGGCGGTGGTCCGCAGGGCGGACCCGTTTTCAGTTAACCCCGGACAGCGCGTCCGGGGATAGAGTGGAGAGGGAGATATGCACCGCAGGGCGGTGCCGCTGTAGATGGATAGCAGGAGTGCGTCGGCGGCGGCGCTCCGCGGCGCATGTGCGTCGGTGCGTGTACCCCCGACGCTGTCGGTGGTTAACTGAAGGCGAGACCGCTCGCGCGGTCGGGGCGGAGATGGTGGGGAAGTAGCGCATCTCCGAAGCGCCGGGTGTGTGGGTCGCCTATAACCCCATGCGTCCTCCGCTGCGCTCCGTACGAATGGGGTTTCTAAAGAATAGCGCATCTCCGATGCGCCGTTGGCTGGGGTAGCGACGTGGGGGAGTGAGTGGCAGAGCCGTGAGGTTAGTAGCGCATCTGCGAAGCGCTGAGGGCTGGGGGCAGCGACGTGGATTGGAGGGATGTTACAAACTTGTGATGAAAAAAATGTAGAAAAATTTGCAAAGTCATTATGCAAGTCGTACCTTTGTAACGAATTGAGAGATAGAACGCTTAATTGATTTTAAGACTTGTAAGGAACAGACGGTAAAATGCAAAGCAAAAACTATAATAATCGGAAATTTAACTAACAAACTAAAATAAAATCTTATGAAAAAAATTTACTTTTTATTTCTGTTCGCGCTGATTGCTTCCATCAGCAATCTGTATGCTGCGGAAAAAACGGTGACGTTTGATTTTTCTACAAACCCAGGAGCGGTTAGTGGAATAAAAAATGGGGAAATCACGGTTTCTTTTAAAACCCCAGGGGTGACTCCTGTGTGGAAAGGAGGTGAAATACGTGCATATGCAAAAAACACTATAACAGTGTCTTCTGCAAAAAAAATCAAAGCAATTAAATTTACGTTTAATAAAGACGATGGTAATAAAATAACATCAACTCCCACTGGCTTTACTGACCCAACATGGACTGGCGAATCAGAGTCAGTTGTATTTAAAATAGGGGGGACAAAAGGTCATCGAAAAGTAAAAACAATCGAAGTCACTTATGAAGAGGGCGCTGAAACCCAATGTGCCACTCCGACATTCACACCTGCTGCAGGATATTTGAAATTGGGCAATGCTATCACATTTACGTCTGCGACAGCCGATGCTGAGGTATATTATCAATATTCTTACAATGGAGGTGAATATAATTCTTTTGTAAAAGGAACATCATTTACTCCTGACAAAGAAGGAACATACAAAATCATAGCAAAAGCTACAAAAACAGGACTTGAAGATGGCGTTTCGGGAGAGCAGATCTATGAAGTAGGAAATTTGGTGTTCTATGAGTCGTTTGACAAAAATGACGGAACGGGCGGAAATGATGGCAAATGGAGCGGCTCTATCGCTTCAAACGATATTCAATATGATGTTACTGGATGGACGTGCCCAAACGCAAGTGGCGCAAATAAGTGCGCTAAATTTGGTACAAGCAGTAAAAAAGGAACAGCAACGACTCCTGCATTGACAGGCTTGGAAGGAGACGCTATTCTTACGTTCAAGGCAGCACCTTGGAATACAGAAGGCGGAAAAATGAGTGTGACAATTTCAGATGGTACTATTGAAACGTCTGAGTTTGAATTGATTAATAATACGTTTACTGAATATTCTGTCAAGATTAGTGGAGGTGCGACTTCAAAAATAACATTTACGTCATCTGAGGATCGTTTCTTCCTTGATGAAGTAAAGGTTAAACAAGTGGCAGTAGCCACTCCGACAATCACCCCTAACGGAGGTGATGTGAAAGTAGGCGACAAGATTACGTTTGCAACTAAAACAGACGGGGCTACGCTTTCTTATTCTACCGATGGGGGACAGACTTGGACACCGGGCAGCGAATACACCGCAACAACAGTCGGCGCACTCAACCTTTGGGTGAAGGCTACAAAGGGCAGCGACGAATCAGCTGTGGCAAAGGCTACATTCAATGTTGTTGACCCAAATGCAATCGGCTCTGTAAATATTAATATCACTGCCGATAAGACTGCAAAGACAGGTGAATTATTCGGCACGATGACAGTTGCCGTTCCTATGCCAATCAACGCAACTGTAATGGATGTTGTGATTAAAAAAGATGGAAAAGAGTTCAGCAGCGATAAAAATTTGACGGCAGAGTTCTCAAAAGAAATAACTGAAACTGGAACATACGAAATCGATGTCACTGCAAATAATGATAAAGAGATTATAGGAGACAAAAAAACTGCAGAATTCTATTCCAACAAACTTACTGACATTGCAGACTTCTTGCTTTATGGCCCAGAGTGCAACAACCTTTTTGGCAGCGATGTAGTGTATGAGTTTACATGTCCGCTGAGTGTGACATACGCCAACGGCTCGAATCTATGGGTGACCGACGGCACAGACGGTATGCTTATCTTCCAAAGAGGAGGTTTCTCTACAGCATACACTAATGGAACTGTTTTTGCGAAAGGCATAAAAGGGCAATATACTGTCTACAACAATACAATCGAATTGACTGAGCCAGTGTTGACGGAGACTACAGAAGGGGCGACCGTAGATCCTAAACAAATTGAGATTGCGGCAATCAGTGCTGACAATCAGAACCAATTCGTAATCATCAAGGATGCCGTGCTGAATGTTAAAAATGAAACATTTGCCGATGCAGCAGGGAATACGGTGGATATGTATGACAAGAAGTTCTGCACAGTTCCTGCGGATGGAACGTATGACGTTGTCGGCATCGTTTCTTATTTTGGCTATTCTGGAGCCGTGCCAGCGACTCAAGTCTACCCATTGGCATTCTTGACAGCACCGACTGCAACATTGGGCTTTACTGCTGCAGAAATTAATGAAATGTCTTGGCTTGCGGCAAATGATAAAGTCTTGACAGAAGATGGATCGTTTGAAGATATAAATGCAAGTTGTGTGAAATTGACTTGTGAAGAAGGTGCGCAGATTGAATACACTTTGGATTCTGGAGAACCCAGTCCTTCGACAGCAACAGTTGAGTCGGGTACGGAAATTGGCTTTACAGATGGTGAATCCTATATGTTAACTGTTTGCGCAGTTAAAGGTGGCTACAAAAGTGCTTCAAGAGAATATATGTTTAGCATAGGCAAGACCTCTTCCGTATCGTCGATGTCGGCAGAAGGCGTAAAGGTAGTAGCAGCTGAAGGTGGCGTAGAGGTTGTGGCAGCCGAGGCAACGGATGTGGCAGTCTACACTGCAGCCGGTCAGTTGGTTCGCCAAGCACGCGTGGCAGAGGGCAGCACACTCGTAAACGTTGCTCCTGGCTTCTACGTGGTTCGCGCCAACGGCACAGCCACTAAGGTGATTGTTAGATAATCCAAACCACACTTATACTTTTGAATCCTTCAGCCTCGGCTGGAGGATTTTTTTGTACGCTCGGCTGCCCTTGGCGCGTCATCGGCGGCGCTCCGCGGCGCATCTGCGTCGGTGCGTGTGCCCCCGACGCTGTCGGGGGTTAACTGAAGGCGAGACTGCTCGCGCGGTCGGGGTGCGGCGGCTCTGGAGTAGTGGCGTACCTCCGGCACGCCGTCAGCAGGGGCGTGTCAAGTCCCGGCACGCTGCGCTGCGCTCCGCGTACCGGGTTACGGCAGAGTGCCGTCGCTCCGCGACGATGAGTGCGGATGTCGGCGGTGATGCGCTACAACGGGAGCGAGGCGGTGGTGAGTGTCGAAGATGAGGTCCGCAGGGCGGACCCGCTTTCAGTTAACCTATAAAATCCCTTAAATTGGCGTAATATTATGGCATCGGGGCGATTTTTTTCGC
>OIWU01000152.1_pt1 | contig 96259 bp, 76 predicted proteins | sample 1587711 | NCBI WGS metagenome assembly OIWU01 (sample SAMEA3888909, study PRJEB22519) | human gut metagenome | biome: human gut; feature: human-associated habitat; material: faeces | place: Denmark | collected 2010 | reverse complement strand
AAATGATAGCTGAACAACAACTACTGCCACCGGAATATAAAGATTACAAACTAATTGGAAATTATTCCGGCTGTAGGGAGTGTCACATTACCCCCGACTGGCTCCTGATTTAAGAAATTAGTAATGAAGAACTTATTTTGTATCTGACAAGGACCGGAACACACAGCGATTTATTTTAAACTTCTAAAGGCGTTTTTGCCTTAATAGAATATACCAACAAATAAAAGAAAGAACCTTCCCTAATGATAAATTCATCAGAGAAGGTTCTTGTTATTTTTTCACCATAACTACAGCCTGTTTGCCGAGTTCATTATATCTTGCATTTACAAGGCTTTTTGAGTATCTTGTACGAGCGTTTGTCCATGGGTCGTTGAAATAGTAATAATCTTTGTCATAGCCCGTGAGCAACAAACAATGTTCGCCGGCAGTCCAAGTGTAGTAACTGCCGAGTTTATATTTTGCGTTTTCATCGGTGTAGTTTACTCTCCAAGTGGTTGTCTTAAATGACGGTGACATATTAATTGTTGCCCACACCATAATCGGCTGACCTTGTGCAACATACTTACCCGAAAGATATTCAAGACTTTTCCCGCTGATTTCTACAGCCTTGTATGATTTGTCTGAAAGGTATTTATTCATACATTTTGCCATAATCGGTGCATACGCTCCGTAGCTGTTGGAACTGTATGGTGTTCCAACAAAGGCACTATTCGGATCCGGTCCTGTGTATGAGCCGTTCGAATAACCAAAGGGTTTTGTAACCAGATACTTATCTGCAAATGCTGTTTCAGAAATATTGTATCCATAGTGTTTAAGTAACATTGTTGCACTACAAGTTTCGCAACCGGTTGGCAATTTGCTCTGACCAATCAACGGTACATTTGAAATCTTCTTGCTCTGCGGCATTATGTATATGTTACATACAGCTTTTTTCCCATTATTTAGAGTACAAGTTACAGTTGTTTTACCTGTAGATATTCCTTTAACCAGCCCGCCGGCTCGTGTAGCAGTAGCAATCTTTGAATTGCTTGATGAGTAAAGTCTGTAATATGCCGCTGTACCTTTCGGAATACTGCTGTTGAGGTCAAAGTTTTGACCTATGAACAGTACAATTTCACTTGCGTTAAGTTTAAGAGATGTTGCAAGCGGCTTGACCGTTACATTACAGGTTGCTTCCGTACCGTTCGGCATTTTACATCTAATGGTTGTTGTTCCTGCCTTTTTTGCGGTCATCAAACCTCCGGCTTTTCGAACAACCGCAATGTTCGGATCATCTGAATAATAAGAACGAAAATAAGCTGCTGTTCCACTCGGCACATAGCTTGAAAAATCATACTGTTCACCGATTCCAAGTGTAATACTTGTCTTATCAAGCTTTATGCTATTAGCAAGCTTTTTGACGGTAACCTTGCATTGGGTTTTAAGTCCGTTATATGTATTTGCAGAAATTGTAGCAGTACCAATGCCCACAGCAGTCATTTTGCCTTTATCGTCTACAGTAATTACTTCACTATTATCTGTAGTAAACTCTACTTGCGAAATATCCCCATTTTCAATAGTAGTAATAAGAGTATATGACTCCCCTACCCCAAGTGTTATTCCATTCTTATTGAATTTCACACTTTTAGGCGGAACAGTTGGTTTTGGCTCTGTAGTAGGCTGTTCAGTAATCTGCTCAGTATACTCTTCTGTTGAAGGTTCAGTAACTTCTTCCGTAGTTGTTTCAGTCGATTCTGTCAATGGTTCATCAACAATTGTCGTTTCCTCAACACATTCTGTAGTAGTTTCAGTATATGCTGTAGTTTCAGTATATTCAGTTGTTACTTCAGTACAAGCAGAGGAGGAATCCGATATCGTTGTTTCTGTGAATTCCATATTTTCTGTTGTCATCTTTGGACTTTCTGTGGATGCTTCAGTTCCGTAAGCCGAGGTAGTTTCTGTCAAAGATGACGGTTCTGATGTATCGAATTGAGAGCCAACAATAATTTTCTGAATATTAGTGGCATCAATAACGGTCAACACATTGTCACCATTAGTATCGTAAAGGAATTTCTCATCATCAGTTAAGTCAATCATACCTACAACATACTTTTGGACCTTGGTTGCATCCACAACCGTAAATTCGTAATTACCACTGTTAACGATAGTCGCTGCATATGGTATTGTACATATCACAGATAACAGCGTTATAATCAATAATATTGATATTAGTGGTATTATTTTTTTCATGTTTTTTGCTCCCTTATCTGTGCCTGTTGTAATAGTCTTTGTCTGACCGTTTACAAATGCCTTTTCTACCGTATTACCGTCTGAATCGGTAACAATGTAGTAAGTAATACTGCCGTCAGATGATGTGCGATATTCGCTTTCAAGCGAACCGTCAAATGTATAATAGTAATATGAAGTTTCACCGCTTGAATAGTTTTAGGTATTAGTAGGCTCAAATGAGCCTACTTACCCACATTCGTTTTAAATTTTTTCAAATATAGTTAGAATTATTAATCAATCTAAAATTTATGCCTATTTTTTTTAACTCATTAAATGCACTAAAATTGGTCTCATTGACTAACACCATTTTTTCATGTGAAATACAGCGAAACCACGGTATGCAATTTTTATAAAAAGCCAAATCTTCAGGATAATCATAAGCATTCCAAGAGGAAAAATCTATAGGTTCCATCAATAAAGCCGTTGTTATTTTATTAATTCTGAAACAATGGATTTGTTGTCCTGCAGTATATCTGGGTGTTTTTATTTTACCTAATGGAATTTCATGATTTCTAAAACCATCCAAGAAATTAAAATATTCATTAGAATGATCCTTTTTATGGATCTGTCTCACAGTAAAAAACTAAAATTCTCACTATAGCAAGTGGCAATTTTTAATATATCGTTATATTTACTATTAAAATCGTCATAATTCATAAAAGTATAAACTATAATACCACCTGTATTCCCTATACATAAAACGAATGGATACTCCACTTTATATTTTTATATTTAACATGATAATGCTTAAAAGAAGCAGACCCTCTATGTTTGGGATCACACTTACTTCTAGTGCTGTCTACTGAGTTTGCGATATTTAACGCATCACTCTTATAATAAGTTATTACATCTTTGCCTTGCCGCAATTTTGATTCAGCTTAACTTTTAGTAAGTTTACTTCCGCATTATCAACCGTCATTTCATTCTCATTATAACCGTAAACAAACGCAAATGCAATATAATTTACAATTTCATTTGTTCTTTCAGGAGTAACAGAAAGTGATACCTGCTGATAACCGTCCGTGTTTGCACTAAAGTTCTGATATGTGCATCTCTGTAATGCGTTCGGAACAAATCATTAAATGCTTTTTCCAAGTAATCAAATTTTTAGATAGCTGAGACTCTAATACATTTCGAAGCAAAATAATTTCTTTTCGTAATACTTGCCCAAAGTATAATAATATAGTTTATTTTCCGACACAGCGGATGGGCTACAGTCAAGTGTTTATGCACATATATCATATGTTTTCATTAGTATTTCCTTAATTTGCTCATTGTACATTGCTCAAATCTCTTATGTTATACGGTTATCCTTGCAACCTTTCCCCAAGGCGGATTCACTTCTTCATTGTTTAATAACCAAAGCACCGGAATACCTCCGGCAAGCTTTTCCAGAGGAAAGGGGGCATCTCCATCTGATAATATGATAATACTTGCCGGCAATTTGTCGGACATATGATGAAATACATACTCAAAAATGATTTGAAAGTCGGTTCCACCACCTCCGGCGGGTTTGATTATCTTGAACTCGTTCTCGTCGCTAAACGGCTGTGGCTTTATAATCGCCGCATCAAAGAAGCCAAGCCATCCCTTTAGTTTTCCGTTGAACTGATCAATTGCTCCTTTAACCTCTGAATATGCTGCTGCAATCATATCGTCCGACATACTCCCTGATGTATCAATCATAAACAGGATATCTTCCACCATATCTTCCTTACCATTGAAATCAGGCAGAAAAAACGGACTATCATCAAATCTCCGATCAGGCGGGGAAAACGAATAATCGACAACTTCTTCCTGAATAAAATCATTCAAGATTGTCCGCCAATCAGTTTGCGTTTTTTTTAGTTCTTTAAGAATACGCTCGGCAAAAGCAGGGAGAAGGCCTCTTGCGTTTGATGGATCTCTGATCTTAATAGCTTCTGCTGCGTCTTCAAACCGCTTGACCCATACGTCACGAAGTGTATCATCTTCTTCATACTTACCCCACCGTGAATGATCATCCCATACCCGTACCGGTTGATGCTGTTCTTTTGAAATCTCTTTTTTTGCCCTGCCGACAGCAGAACCTGGACTTTTATTATTGCCTTTTTTATTCTCTTTTTTTGCCCCGCCGACAGCAGAGCCTGGACTTTTATTATTGCCTTTTTTATTAAGATTCTTCGGAAGCATAGCATAGACCTGTTCGGCAGTATATTCATGCCCTTCTTTTCCGTCCGGTGCAACATGCATTGCTATTCCGTATTTGCTTAGCGTTATACTGCTCGCTTTCATTCCGTTCTCAAGCATAATATTAGAGTTGACAACAATGTCAGCCGCAATATTGTATGCTTCAGGGTCTTCAACATCTCCGCGAAAGCAATGCTGTAACACAACATGCAAAATCTCATGCATCATGACAAAGTCAAGTTCACTATCACTGAGACTATCGAGAAAATCTATGCCAAAAGTAATCCTTACTCCATCCGTACAAGCCGTTTCAATTTCTTCACTGACAGCATAAATCATATGCATTAAAAGTAAACCGTAAAATCCATGGTTATACAAAATGCGCATGCGTGATAACAGAAGTCTTTTTATGCACCCTTTAATCTTGCTTTCAGACAGAGCCATTCATTAACCATCCTTTCGTTTGAAGCCACCTTGCAAATTCCGGAATGGTCATGAGCTTTTCTTTGTAATTTTTATCTATGCACATATAGTCTTTCAGCAATACTGCGCTGAAATCGGGAGGCATTTTGTCTGCATATCGGATTGAATTTGCGATTCTGCTCATTTCATCTTTGTGCATCCGTGCATAGGCGGTCATAGATGCCATTAAAGCGTACATGACATCAGTATCCTTTGGCATCTGTGGCATTTTGCCGTCAAAAATATCTTCAACGGCCGGCAGGTTTTTATATACCTTGGCCCATGTTCTGAATTCAACCGCTGCACCTGTCCCGACAAGTCCGGCAATCAAGTAATACATGCTGTCTATGTCATCATCAATCCAGTTCAGAACATTGCTTACCATTTCCCACGCACGGGGAGTCGGGAAAGCGAGATCATTACTGTCGGGATCAAATCCCATGAGATAACTTTGTCTGAAAGACAAAAAACCGACAACCTTATCATTGATACCGGAGGAAATTGCCCATTGCTTCCACGAACTGAAACTGCCTTCAATTTCGATGTGCATAAGTCGATTTGCCAGAGCTTTCGGTATTTTGAAAGCTACGGATTTATCTGTCACACGGTTTCCGGCAGCGATCACGATACAATTCTCAGGAAGTTTGTGCTCTCCGACAACTCGGTCAAGTGTGATCTGATAAGCTGCCGCCTGTACTGACTGAGGTGCTGCGGAAATTTCATCAAGGAACAGGATGTTGACAATATCGTCACTTGCATCCATTTGGAATATCTGCGGTTTCAGCCACACTGCAAGCGTTTTGTCAGCGTTGGCGGTAGGAATGCCTCTCAGATCAATGGGATTAAAAAGAAGCAATCGAACATCGGTTACATTAACCGTTTTACCGGTTTTCTCGCCAATCTCTTTTGCAATCCGGCGAACTGCCTGCGATTTACCAACGCCGGGAGGTCCCCACAGCATCACTGACGGCATGGTTTTGATGGGATAATTGTGTTGAATGATTGCGCAGTAAGCGCTTGACAGTTTTTCAACCATTTTACCGACATTCATTGAGGGTATGTTGGTCATTTTAATATCGCTCATGTCTTATCTACTCCTAATTTCTTATTAAGTATTTCGAGCTTTTTGCGGCATTCCTCAATTTCATCGCTGAAACTTTCGTGCTTTTTGAGTTCTTCCTTAAGTTGATATTCTCTTTCTTGCAGCTTAGCAAATCCATTTTTCAATTTATCAAAGTGCTTTTGTAAATCATCAAGAAAATTATCGATTCTTATTAAATTGCCCGTATTCGTATCTCCAAGTTCTACATAATAACGACCGTTTCGTTTCAGCCAAATATAAGGTTTTTCCCGTGTCATGTTAGCGGGGAGAATAATTTCAAAACCTCGATATGTTGTAAGGGCTTTCTCTTTCGGTTCAAGAACATGTCCAATAAGAGAAGAATGAATGTATTCTCTTAAATGTTTACGCTTTTCCGTCGTTTCCTTCTTTACCTTGCTATCAACCGGTTCGGGATTTTCTTGTTTCCATCCGTTGTAAAATGCAATATCGGCTTCACATTGGGCAATATTGTTCTCTTGATTGGATATTTTTCCGGGCATCTCTAACAGTTCTTTTTCCATGCGAATTCTTGAATCAACAAGTTTGCGCTGCAATGTCAGATAGCGCGAAAGCTCGTTTGCGGTCTTCACACGCTCTTTTACAAGAGGATTTCCTACGGCCAGAGCTTTGACCTCGGCATAGTCGAGCACTGTGTCTTCAATATCCTTTCCACTCCGCTCGGTAAACGATCCGGAAAGCAATCCGGTAATAAATCGTTGCTTGGTTTCGAGCAACTGCCATGAATAGGCATCAAAGCTGCCTTCCGTGATATATCGAAAAATCTGCACTTTTGGATTGGTATTTCCTTGGCGCAGAATGCGCCCCTCACGTTGCGTCATATCTGCCGGTCTCCACGGAACATCGATATGATGCAGAGCGATCAGCTTATCTTGAATATTTACACCGAGTCCGAGTTTGAAGGTCGAACCGAGCAACACGCGAATATCACCTTTCCTGACTTGAGCAAACATGGTATTTCTCTGTGCTTCGGTCCGGGCATCATGAATAAAAGCAATCTTGTTAGAAGGAACGCCTTTACTCTGAAGCATAGTCTTCACTTCATCATAAATGTTAAAACCCGTTTTAGGAGTCGATGTGTCGCAGAAAATGATTTGTGCAGATTTACGAACCGTTGTTTTGAAATATATATCAGCAACATTTTCGACACAGCGTGCCACTTTCGATTGATATGTGAACATAGCATTCGGATCGACCAATCTTAAATCAAGCGCCGCCTTTCTTCCGTCCGTTGTGATTTTTAGCATATTATCATTCTTGCGGCTGACATATCCTTTGCGGACATTCTCTGCTCTCTGTGAAATATCTTTCAGATAATCTGCAAAATCATTTGTTTTTGAGATCAGCGCATCGGTATATCCATCTATCTGCGGGATACCGGCTAATGTGTCCACTTGATGAAAATCGGCAATGGATGACAGCAGAGATGTGAGTTCGGGAAGGTTGTGAAACTTAGAAAAACGAGTGGCAAGCCGATAACTGCTTGTGTCAACATCAATTTCAAATTCCGTGCTCCTTTCTGCAAACATACCGATCCAACTGTCAAAGTTCTGAAGATCAAGCATGGCAAGTTCACCGCTTTGCAAATACATCTGCATAATAAACGCATCTGTGATAGAATTTGTAATCGGAGTTCCGGTAGCGAAGACAACTCCTGCGCCGTCATTCTTCTTCTGCACCATATGTACCTTATCCATCATATCCTTGCATTTCTTGGAACCTGAAGCACTGATTCCAAGAACTTTATCTGCTTTTGTTTCGATAGGAACATTCTTAAAATTGTGTGCCTCATCTACAAAGAGTCTTGTAATTCCGAGATCATCAAAATACACACCGTTATACAAATCATCCATTGCAACGGCAAGTTCAGATAAGGCTTTTGAAACCGCCTCTTGTTTCTTCTTCAAACGAGAAGTGGCCTTGTTCTTTTTGCCCGCTATTTCTGCGATAAGTTCCTGTTCATAAACAAGCTGGTTTCGATAGTATTCCTTTGACAACGGAATCCGCTCAAAACAACTGTAAGCAATAATGATCCCATCAAAATCCTCGTCACGTATTCTTTCAAGAAGACTTTCTCTTTTTGATGGAGTAAAACTCTTCGGCTCTACACAAAGAATATTGGCACTCGGGTACATGGCATAGAAAATGTTTTTCCATTGACCGACAATGTTATTTGGAACAACAAACATGTTCTTTTCAGACAGCCCCATGCGGCGCATTTCCATTGCCGCAGCAATCATAACATAGGTTTTTCCGGCTCCGACATCGTGTGCCAATAGAGTGTTCGGAGTAAAAAGAATTCGCGCAACAGCGTCCTTCTGGTAAGGATAAAGGCTTATCGCAGGAGACATGTCGGGAAACCGTAAAAATGATCCGTCAAAAATTCTTTTTCGAACGCAACTGAAATTGTTCTCAAAAATTGTTTCAAGACGTTCTTTTCTTCTTTCATCCTCCCAGATCCATTTTTGAAACGCCTTTATCATTTTGTTTTGCTTTTCAATGGCCAGAATGGTTTCAGACTGGTTAATAACTCTTTTTTTGCCCGAAGAATTTGTATTACATACGACTTCATCGGTAACTGCGACCGACTTCATGTTCAAAGTTCTTTCGAGAATATGAAGAGCGTTTATTCTGTCGGTACCGTATGTTCGTGTCACCTTGACGTCATGATTGTATCTGCTTTTGAATGGTATTTCCCAAGTACCGGTCAATTCATCGTGTTTTGTATTGAAATCTTCTTCGTTATCGATGCTATACCAGTATCTGCGCCAATCGCCAAGAAGATGTTCAATAAAATCATCAATTATATCCGTAGGTACCCACGGCGAACCCAGTGTCACATAGATATCTTTTGTTGCAACGGTTGGGGGAAGGACCTTTTCAATGGCCCTGATATTATCGGCAAAATAGCCGTTGTATTCTTTATTGGCGTCTTTAGCCGCCTTCCATTTTCGCATCATATTGCCGGACAGATATTCCTCGGAGGTTTCCCAACCTTTATAGAAGCACTCGCCCCATGTTTCCGGATTCTGATAGATAGATCCTTTCAGCACACCGATAATTGTCTTGTAGTCCTCACCGGTTATTGAAGAAATATATTCAATATCAACCCGTCCGAGATTAGATAGACTGAAAATGAGACCGTCGGAAATGCTGTCAGCGTGAATACCCTGAGTCCTTACATCTTGATTGAACGCGTTTTCCCAATCGAGCGGAAGATCCATGCAGGTAACTTCACGTATATGTGCTTCTTTTTTCTCTTCTTCTTCACGGGCTTTCCGCTCTAATTCTTCTTTTTTCCTGCGGCGGCGTTCATTTTCCTCATGCTTTTCTGCGGTACGCTTAGCTGCACGGAGCTTACCTATAACCTCCTCAATTTCATCTGAGGAATACTTACTGTCAATATTCCCCGCAAGCCCCAAAATATCAAAAAGACTTAACTGTGCACTGTCACCAGAATGATTTTTATTAGACATGTACCGTCACGCTCCGATCCTCTTTTGTTCACCCGTTTAATTATATTTTACAGCAGAGAATGTACCAATTTCGGAACATAGAAAAAGCAGACTGCGTTTTCACAGTCTGCTTTTATTTTTTCTTGGGTTCTTGTTTATTTCAGCTTTTCCAGAATCTCGTCCGCACTCATGCCGCTGGCTAATAATCTCTTAACCACACTCTCAGTTTCAGCCTTCTTTACTTTTTCAGCGACCTTAGCATCTGCCTTTGCCTTCTGCGATCTGGGTTGCGTAGCCTTTGGTGATATTGGTTTTAGGACGGTTTTTGCTACCTTTCGTTCTGGGCATGGTGATAACCTCTTTCCTTTTATAGTTGTTTAAGTATAGCACTGTGTTAGGGTGAGGGCAATATGAATGCCTAAGCATCCAGCTCTATTTTTTCTGGAATATGCAAAGTATCAAATGCGCTATTATCTTCACCGGGTGCAAATTTAATCCTAATTGGATCTCCGTCCGCCAAACACGAAACAAGTTGCTTAATTCTATCCAATTCTTGCATTACTGCACACCTATATGTACGCATATACTTAAATTTAAATTCCGCTCCAAACAAATTTACATCACAAATTACAACGTAAGATAGCATAGATATAGGAGTATCTAAATCTCCAAGCTGCTTACGTAATTCTTCACCTAGAACTCCTGTAAAAGAAGCCTCTTTCCATGTTGAATCCACCTCTTCATTGAAAATTAATTCTGAAACTCTGAATACACAGCGATATTCTTCATCGCTAATATTTCCAGATACATTCAATTTTACATTGAAATAATCTTCAATTGCACATATTCTCTTCAAAAAATCAATTTCATCAGCAATTGAATTAAAACCTGTTTCATAGTTCAAACTATTGATAATCCCCGCGATAAAATCCTTTTGTACCTTTAATGCATATATATGTAAATCCTTAACCTGCGCCAATTCATCCATGAATTTTGCATAATTTAGCAATTCGTGATTATTAGCATTTGCAATATTAACTGTAAAATCTTCTTTTTGAGGATTTTGTGGATTTACTTTTATCTCAAAGTAAATTGTAGAATTTGTTTGTTCTCTGTTTCCTATGACATATGTTCCATCATCCAAAATTTTCTCAGTCCGAAGCAAGATATAATCAAAATACGTTTTCTTACCCACTTTAATTGAGCAAGGGAAGGCTTCTGGAAATTCAGGTGGAATCGCTATAATTTCTTTTCCTACATATTGTTCTGCCTCAGTCTGAATTGGATCTGGTTTATTTCCTAATAGTTTTACCGCTTCATCTATAGATATTACCAATTTTAGCTGATGCCTATAAGCATAATCCATCGGATTAATCGATGCATCATTGAAATAATGACTGCCTGCACGTATCGTTCCTTTAAAATTCAATCGTGCAGGATATTTTTGCTGTGCCTTCTCTGAAAGAGGCGTGCTCTTCAAAATATCTCCGTCGAATGTAAATCCATAATCTGGATATAGCGGATGTTCTACCGACATCCCAGCCAGCAACTTTCTCAAATTATTTTCAACTTGCGAATACTGACCGGTTGCTGCCATCTGCGACATATTCTCTACTGAATATAAAAGACCATTCGCCATTGAATGCTTCACCATATCCAATTTATTGGCGAGTTCATTTTTACTTTCCAATACAGTGTGCTGTATTGCTGATGTCGAAGACTCAACTGCCGGAACTATTTTTTCATTAACTGCATCTACGATCTCCGCTGCAAGTAAGTAATCCGAAACTGCAATTTTTTTCTTAAAAAACTGCCGAACAATTTCTAGGCTTATAGCAATCAAACGACTTACACGCTTTTTTGATTCTGTCGTGGATGCCTTAGAATATGCCACTGCCTTTGAAATAATTTCTTCGTGTGCTTTTCTTCTATCGTTTACACTCACGGCGAAAAATCTATTTTCAACATCAGCTAATAATTCTTGAGTAATATACTCCACAATCCCTTGAAAATCACATTCTTCCGCCATCGTGCAGAGATCGTTATATTTTCTTTCACTTTCAATGTATTCTTTAAGTGCATATTTCAATTTATGTTCGTCTATTTTAGATTCCATATGCTGTTTTGCCGCATCAAGACCTAAACCAGCAATATAGTCTCCAACCAAACCAAGTTTCATATTATGCACGCCCCCTTTTTGGCGTAGTTCTCTTATGCACCACAATTCTATTTTTCACATCTTCGCCGATCATAATATCGTTACCTGCTGCTCACCACGGAGAGGTGTGTGATATTATTATGAGCAGCGTAGGGAGCTACCGCTCCCAGTATATCACAATTTCATCCAGCTTTACAGACGCTTTCTTGCCTTCATCACTGCACAATATATCAAGCCGCCAATCATTCCGCCTACTGTATTATAGAAGATGTCTGATAGCTGGAATGTTCCCAAGCGAAGCAATAACTGCAACATCTCTATGCTTATCGAGAAGATGAACGCTATCTTCCCGCTTTGCCACAGTATTTTCTTCCAGCCGTTTCCTATCTTCTTTCCGAATGACCACAGCAATGCTGCTGAAAACGGCACCATCATAATCACATTCTCAATGCACTCTGTTGTCAGCTGCTTTTCTCCGTTCACTGTCTCCCAAATGCCCCATCCGCCCATAACATCAGATAAAGGATTCATCCAAATGCTCCGGTTTAACAGGGTTCGGAACAGAATAAGTGAGGTCACAAAAAATAAGAAAAACAACTTCCGAAAAAACACACTCTCTTTGAATTTCTGATACCACGTCACTATGGCACTCTTCCACCCTTTGCCGGCATGTATTGGCTCATACGCATACAGGTAGAAAAACATTGCAAAGAACGAGAGAAGCAGTGAGAATCCAAAAGGTTCATAAAGAGCAGTCAGGATGTTTGTGAGGATCTTTCCGAGTAAATCAATCGTTTCTTTCATCATCGTTTACAGATCACTAAACAAGTCAGCCTTGTATACACCGTTCTCCAGCATCTTCCGGAAGCTCTCCTTTACGGAAGCTACATCTTCGTGGTAGGTCATGCCATACCAGGTATCGTTGGTCTTCAGAACCTTAACGGACATCTTTCCCTGCTCCAACAGTTCACCGATGAAGATCGGGATCAGATACTCGGCTTTCTGAGGACTGCTCGGTACTTCTTTCTCGAAAAACTCCTTGAAACCATTTTCCAGCACATCCAGAAAATCAGGAGTCAAGCCCCACATATTCATGGATACCAGAGAATTCACATCAACAACCACACCGTCTGCCTCTGCTCCATCTGCAGTTTTTACGATGTTCTTGGTTTCCACAACCTCAGTCAAGTTTCCATTCTCATCCATCTTGCAGATACCACGAGTCACACCACCGTTATCAGACAGCGTGTTCTTCAGAATGAAACCAGCCATGCAGGACTTGCCGCCATTCACCAGATACTCATGGACGGCCTTGAAGCCTTCTTTGCCATAGTAATCATCTGCATTGATAACGATAAACGGGGTATCAATCACATTTTTAGCAGCAAGCACAGCCTGTCCGGTTCCCCACGGCTTTGTACGGCCTTCCGGAAGTTCTCCCGGAATATCGTTGATATCCTGGAAAGCATAGTCCACAGTTACATTATGAGAAGAACAAATGGAGGCAATGCGATTGCCGATGACTTCTTTGAACTCTTTCTCGATATCCTTACGGATAATAAATACCACATGATTGAAACCAGCCTCAATCGCATCATGGATTGAATAGTCCATGATGATATGGTTTGCATCATCGACCGGCTCCAACTGTTTTATTCCTGTTCCGAAACGGCTGCCAATACCGGCTGCCATGATAAGTAATGTTGTTTTCATTTTTTCTTTCTCTCTTTATTCTATATTTTTATTAGATAGTGCCCAATTTTTGTCTTTCCTATAATCCATGTAATCCCCGCTGAAATAATCAAAACGATTAACCAAAAAATACCGCCTCTGTAAGTGAATTGACTTTTATAATATGAGCCACAATAAGTCTAAGTGGAAAATTAATTATATATATGCCTAATGTTAGACTTGCAAATTTTCGTATAAACTCTTCTACACGTTTACAAAGGTTTATTCTTAATAGTAGAGAAAAAAAGAGTACCACCCAAATAACATCTGAAATGGAATCATAAAAATACTCTGCTTTAAGAATTCTCCCTTCTAGCAAAATGACTCTCGTTCCAACATAATAATGAAAAGCTAATACGATTCCTGTTACTACTACCGTCAAGATCAAATGCACATCAAAGCGTATTTTATTCTTTAGTTGGGAGGTTATTTCTTCAATAAAGCTGCCGAGAAGGAAGTAAAATAGCCATGTCCATACTCGGAACGTCTGTATTACATCTGTTTGCAATGGATATGCAATAAAAGAAGTAAAATATACATAATAATTAGTGCCCCAAAATACCAAAAATGTCCCATTTCACCTTTCTGAAGGACACTCTTGATTATATCTTTTGGTATGTCCAACCATTCAACACTCAGTCTACCAATTGAATATACTTGAATCATACTTCTTAGGATATTAAAGATCAAATTCGACAGTACAACTAACCTTATAATGTTAAATGCCTTTCTTAATGGATAATTCCAATAAATTCTTCCCCGATTCAGTAGAAAAAATCCACTCGACATAAAGAAAAAAGGAATCGCAAATCCACAGAGGTAATATGCTAAAAGCGTTCCAACCGAATGCTCTCTAGAAAATGTGTGCAATCCTACAACAGCTATGCAGGCAACAATACGAGCTAAATCGATATTAGTATTTCTCTGTCTGTCAAAATTGTCCCATTACGATCTTCCAATTTCAAGCACTCACATCACTTTCCTTGATTTTGTGCAAATTCTTTTTCACATTTATCCAGCACTGCCGCAATTACCTGATCCATGTCGTAATACTTGTACTCACCAAGACGACCGCCGAAGACCACATGTTCTTCTGCATCTGCCAATTTCTTGTACTTAGCATAAATCAGTCCATTCTTAGCATCGTTGACCGGATAATACGGTTCATCACCAAGTTTCCATTCACTGCTATATTCACGGCTGATGATAGTCTTCGGCAGATCATCGCCGTTCTCATCTTTACCAAACTCAAACCATTTATGCTCAATAATGCGTGTCCACGGAGTTTCACGGTCGGTATAGTTCACCGCAGCATTTCCTTGGAAGTTTGGCTTATCCAAAGTTTCCGTTTCAAAGCGAACAGAACGGTATTCCAGCGTACCCAGCTTATAATCAAAGTAGGCATCAATCGGGCCGGTGTAGACGACCTTGTCAGCCAATGCATCCAATTCAGATTTGTTCTCCAGATAGTCTGTGTTCAAACGAACCTCAATGCCATCCAGCAGATTGGCAATCATCTTGGTATAGCCGCCAACAGGAATACCTTGAAAAAGCGCATTGAAATAGTTGTTATCAAAAGTCAGACGAACCGGAAGACGTCTGATAATAAAGGATGGCAGCTCTTTGCAGTCACGTCCCCACTGCTTCTCAGTGTAGCCTTTGATAAGTTTCTCGTAGATATCGCGACCGACGAGAGAAATGGCCTGCTCTTCGAGATTCTGCGGTTTTCCAGTAACCTCTTTGCGCTGCTCTTCAATTTTAGCAACAGCTTCCTCCGGAGTCACAACGCCCCACATCTTATTAAATGTATACATATTAAAGGGCAACGAATACAGCTCACCCTTGTAGTTGGCCACAGGCGAGTTCGTAAAGCGGTTGAACTCCGCAAACTGGGTGATGTAGTTCCAGACTTTTTTGTTGTTAGTATGGAAAATATGAGCGCCATACTTGTGGACATTGATGCCCTCAATATTCTCGGTATAGATGTTGCCCGCAATGTTCGAGCGCTTGTCAACTACCAAAACAGATTTCCCATGAGCCTTAGCTTCATGTGCAAAAATAGCTCCATAAAGTCCAGATCCTACTACTAAATAATCATACGTCATTCTTTTCTCCTCACCTGTTTATGTTTGATTTTTTTCAATAATTGGTTCTCTATATCGATCACTAGTGGTTCTTTCATAACAGTCAAAATTCCAAAATATACGCCAAAGAACACAACAGCAGATATGCATAGCATTGTAAAAACACCAAACGATGTTTGTTTTATAAATACAGATAACATACTTGCAACTGCTAAAGCAATTACTAATGCTCCATAATGAACATTTCTAAACGCATTTTTAATTTCATTTCTTAATGCAATATACTGCACTATTAATACTGCTGCCTCAGCAGCTAATGTTCCAATTGCGGCGCCGGTGGAAGCCAATCTCGGAATCAAAAGCGCATTTAAAATAACATCTACTATAACGCCTGCAATTTCCGAATAAAGAACAGTCTTTTCTCGTCCCAACGGAACCAAAATCTGAATACCCATAATATTAGTGAGTCCTATAAGCAATAATGTGGGCATAATAATCTGCATTGGAATAATCGAACCTGCATATGCTGATCCTGATAAGAAGAAGATTCCTTCCTTCGCAAATATGATGAAATATATCACCATCGGTGTAGCAACTAAAAAGACAAAATTTATAGCCTTCTTTGTAATACGATAAAATTCTTTCATGAGATTATGTTCAACATAATACGATGCTCTCGGTAGCAATACTACACCTAAAGATGTAACAATGCTGACTAAAATAGATTTGATTTTCACAGCTGCATTGTAATAGCCAACATCCGCATCCGATGTCATAAAGCCAAGCATCACGGTATCCAAATGAGTATAAATTATCGTTGCACACGACATTGCAAAAAATACTGCAACCGCCTTAAAATGTTGTTTAAAATTGTAGTTTCCTACCGGCTTAAGTGAAACATACTTATGCACATGGAAAAAGTTAAAAACATTAGATGCTGATGCAGCTAGAATTGAGATTCCTCCATATACAACATAGTCGCTCTTCTGATGAATTAATACAAACATTGCTATTAAAGCAATCAATTTAAATATGATAGATCTGATTGTTATATAAGTATATTGTTCTAACGCTTTATAAAGCCATTCCATTCCAATTGCATTGAATAGAATTGTTAAACTAACAATCAGGAATAACGCCTTATCTTGTTGCAATCTTGGAACAAAAGCGATTGCGCCAAACAGTGTAACATATGCAATTAGGCTCATTGTGAAATTGATAATAAAAAGCTCTTGAACTGTTTTTGTAAGCTTTTCCCTATTATCTCGAACCTTTGCGCATGCGCGGATCCCATACATTGGGATTCCAAGCTGCGCAAAAAGTGTAAAGTAAGAAACGATAGACGTTGCAAATGAAACTTTACCTGTACCCACCGGAAGAAGGATACGTGAAACATACGGAAAAGTAATTAACGGAAAAATGAACTGCGACATTGTAAGAATCGAGTTCATCACAAAGTTTGATTTTAAAGACTTTTGCTTATTCATTTCCGATCAATCATTCTCCTTTCCTGTGTGGATATTCAATCGGAGGATCAAAGAAAAGCCCTGATACTGTACCTTTACAAGTTACCCAAACTCTTTTTGCTTTATGATCCGGTGCTTCCAGCAAGATTCTTTTGATTCGACCGCCAATAACACGGAGTCTGCCGCCAACTTTTCCGTTCTTCCGTGCGATATACATTCCATTTCTTGCCTGATAGAAAAATCTATCAATTCGTGTTTCATCTGCGGAAGCCACATCTGCTCCTTTATTAGAAGGAGCTTTATGTACGATCACGCTATCAAAATCCAAATATGCTGGAGCCAATTTTCTCAATCTTGCCGTATACTCCTGATCATCTCCATAAATAAAGAACTCAGAAATCGGCAATCCTGCTGTCTCAGCATATTTTAAATTGACAAAGCAGCCAACAAAAGAACAAGTGTCAATCAACAACAGCTTGTTTCTTCTGATTCTGTCCAAATCCAGCCCTAATCTGGAGTTGTACTGGAAATCCGGAACATTCATATCAAACAGTTTCCCATCCGTCCAATACACTAATGAGGCCAGGTACGAAAACTCACCATCTAATGCCTGCCCCTTATCTACAAGGCTTTGCAATGCCTCTTTTTCCGGGATAGAGTCATCATCCATGATCCACACATATAAATAGCCGAGTTCTATGGCTTTTCTCAAACCAAATGCAAATCCACCTGCGCCACCAAGGTTCTTTCCAGTATTATAATATTTAATCCTATTGTCCTGAATCTCTGCAACCATTTCCTTTGTGCCATCATTGCTGTTGTTGTCAACAATCAGTATATCATGGTCCTTAAATGTCTGATTTAAGAGTGCTTCTATGTTTTCTTTTAACAATTTCTTTCGATTATACGTTACTATTACTTCTGCATACTTATTCATATTATTCATCATTCCTTTCAAAAAATTCTTTTTTGCTCTTTATCATTCCAACGCAGGCAACAGAAATTATAATAAAAGGATTATATCTAAAAGATAATAATTGCGGGTCTGTTATGCAATGAATAAGGAACAAAGAACATCCCATGCATAGATAAATATTCTTTGTCACAACACTATAGCATTGTACCGCCATCATTGCCAAACATAAAACCACAAGCATTATCACGCCGTATCTTATTAACACCTGCAAATATGAAGAATCAACATAAAAATAATCCATACCGGATACTTTTGTGCCATCGGTTCCGGTCATCCATGTAATGGGTTGACCAAACAATGAAACGCCATATGTTTCTAAAGCAATTTTTCCAAAATAAGGTCTATTTGAAAGAGCTGCATTTATAGTCACAAATGTAGGCTCATTATAGTGAGCAATATAAAAGTACTGTGCTACTATTGTTGCAATCGCTGAAAAGAATGGAAATATTTCTAACATTCTCCTTGGAAAATTTCTGTCAAACAAAAACTGTTTTATCTTTTCAATATTCAACAAGTAATATAGAATAATGCTTGCATTAATAACAACAAATACAGCTAATGTATCCGTCATCTTATAAAACCAAACATTTATAACTTCAATCAAAATCCAACTTTTAAACTTTATTTTGTTTTTTCTGCTGGCAATATACGCTAAAACTGTGTGCAAGAAAAGATTCGGACCGAATGTGGCAAAATAGAATCCCAAGCACTCTCGTCCCGCACTAGTTTGAGACGGGAGAATTCCTATAAGCCATGCAAAAATCACTAACGCAATTGCAATGCCAGCACTAATACAATAAGTCTTCAGAACAGATTCCGGCTCTGCCTTTGAACAATACAATATGAATATAACAATATAGATCAAGTCACTGTCTGCCTGATTGAAGAATATATTTCCTATTATCAGGAGAGCGATTAGTCCCCATAAAAGCAAATTACGAACGCTAAACTTTGAGTGGGGTAAAAGTACCAATACCGGAACAGTTGCCGCAACAATCTTTAATCCTCTACACAGCGTTGCAAGAATTACAGATGACGAAAGAAGATATGACTGCCCAATGACAAACAGGAAAATACAGATTCCATAACAAATATTTGTAATATCTTTAACTTTAATCTTTGTGCCTTCTGTAGTAATCATTCATCCAATCCATCGTCAAGTGCTGATTGACCCTGCACTCCACAAAATCCTTTCTTTGAATTATTTTCATATTAGCTAATTTTTTCTGGAAGTACCAGCCAATCTCCAATTTTTTTATCCCACTCTTTTGTTTCAAACGGCACAATCGCACCGAAATGATAAAATGTCATTTCTCCAAAATATACTTGACCATTTGCTTCATAAAAATCCACTCGAACATGTGGAAATCCTTCACTGAGTTTTTTTGCAAGCTTAATCATTTTTTCAAAATGTTCCGGTTTTTTGATGGTGGATACAGAGTTCGGATAATGCTGTACAATGTTCATGTGGTTAAACTGCATATCATAAAAGTCAAACTTTGTGTTCTTGACGCCTCTTTCCGTTGCCACAAACATCAATTTCGGCTCTCCATTGAAACAGAAGAATTTATAATCGCGGAGTTCTCGGGATTCCTGATCTTCCATATATTTTTCAGCAATAATTCTCGGCTTGACTCCTTTATATGGCCATTCCCTCGTCCAAAGATAATAATTGTTTGCCAGAGACTTTTCGATTTTTTCCTTAGCCTTTTTCAAATCAAGTTGGGATTTATCCTTGCAGACAACCAGTCCACCTGAATCATGTGTGCATTTCAGCACAAATTGATTTGGTAGTTCGTCAAAATCAATGTCCTCGAACTTATCCCACACTCCAAGTGTCGGGATGACATACTGCTCACCAATTTTGCTTGCAATATAATTTTTCACTTCATACTTATCGACCAATGTGATAAGCTCCGGCTTTCTGTAGTGCAGCTTCAACCAGTTCAGTTTTTCATTGAATGTCTGTGGATTTTTGAAGTCAATGAATTTGCCGAACTCTGCATAATAAAATATCTGAAGATACGGTTTGTCCGGCATCCAATTAATCAATTTATGATTGACAAGATATCCCGCAATGCGCCGCATACCGTGTTTTTTTTTACTCATTTTACTTTCCTTCCTTTACATATTTCAGAAGTATCAGCATCTTTTCCAATGCTTTTTCCGATGAATAGTTCTCCAACAACCGACATCTTGCCTGCTTTCCGTAGTCTGCCATTTGATTTGGATTTGCAATTGCCCACTCTATTTTTTTCTTGAGGTCCGTACAATTTCCAGTTTGAAACAGTAAGCCATTTTCATAAGAAGAAATCAAACTCTTCGGTCCAGTCTTACAATCGCTTGATATGCATGACACTCCAAAAGCCATAGCCTCCATTAGGGCATTCGGCATGCCTTCATAATCGGATGTCATCAAAAATAAATCTGCTGTCTTCAATTGTTCTTCAATCTTTTGACTTCTGCCTCGCAAAAAGACATTTTTTTCAAGTCCTAAATTTGCAATTAACTCTTTCAAGGCGTTTTCCTGATGTCCTTCGCCAAAAATATCCAGTGTAATCTCTGGTCTATCAGGAATGATATCAGCCAAAGCCTTTAATAAGAGCGGATAATTTTTTTGCTCGTGCAATCTCCCAACAGCTATCATTTTTGTGATTTTATCGTTATAGATTTCTTTATAATTATCAACAAACTTTTTTGAAATTGGGTTTGGAACGACCCAACATTTTGTTCTTAACTTTTCCGAAAAGTACTCAGACTGTTCTTCATTTTGAACCATAATGGCACAAGATTTGTCCGCCAGATAGTCCCTGAATTTTCTTGATGTTTTCTTTTCGGGCATTGTCCATGGATTGTTTCTGATCGTCAAGATAAATGGAATATTCATTCCCAAAGTTGCAAACCACGATACATACAAAACCGTTCCCACAAACGGAATAATCACATCGGGCTGAATTTCTTTGATAATTCTTCTCATATCAAAGATTCGCAGCCCCTTCGTTACAGGGCTATCCTGTCTTTGTGGCATTTCATGTATTTTTACATTTTCGGAAATCTTATAATCCCGTTCTGTTTTTTTATAGGTAATAATATGTACATCTTCGCCGCTATCCGCCAGCAGACCGGATAAAACGGAAACCACTCTTTCAGCTCCTCCGCCGGTAAGGCTTCTGATTGTGAATAATATCCTCATTTGATTTTTTCTCCCACCAAATCTATTTTATAGATTGTTTAACAATTCCATCCATTGAGTCATAATGCTTTCCGTCTCAAAGCGATTCAAATCTTTCTTTGCGTTTGCCGCGAATTCTTTCAGGAGTTTTTCATCTTTCATCAGCTTGATTGCGCACTCCGCAAATTGCTGAACATTTCCTTCTTCTACAAGAAACCCATTTACTCCATCATCTATTGTTTCTTCCGGGCCTTCTTTGCAACGGAAGCTCACTGCAGGAAGACCAGTTGCCATTGCTTCCATTAGTACTAATACAAACCCTTCAAAGCGAGATGATAAAAAGAACAATGATGAATTCATATATTCTCTATGGATATCTTCTGAAAATCCCTTGAGCTTAATGTTTTCAAGCTTTAACTCATTAATTCTGTTTTGAAGTGTCTCCTGCAACGGTCCCTGTCCATAAATATCCAGTGTCCAGTCCGGTACTTCTTTCTCTATCTGTGACCATGCTTCAATCAGCATGTCAAATCCCTTCTGCTGGTTCAGACGACCAACCGCTATTGCTCGTTTATGCTCCAACGGTGAACTCTCCGTTGCATCTACAGCAATTGGGTTATAAATATATGTAATATTCTTTGCATGCTTATAATGCGTCAGGTAATTATTCAAATCGTTTTTTCCCAAAACCACAACACAATCTGCATGCTCAGCTGCAAACTTTCTGGCATACTTGACCATCTTATTGGGATTGATATAATAGTTGAAATGCTCCCAAGCAATACATTTGCAAAGATTTCTCACTTGCAAAGGAATCAAATAAAGGTACAACGCCACATCAACTGCAATCATCACATCAATGTGATTTTCTTTAACATATTTCACCAGCTGCTTTTCAACATAAAGTTTGCGAAAAAACGAATTGCCACATTTTTCACCTGCAAGGGAGTGTCGATTGATTTTTTTATTCAGCGTAAATTTACAGCAATTACCATGTTGACAGCTTATAATTGTTATCTCGTATCCTCTTTCAACCAATTCATTTGTAATGACAGAAGTAACTCGCTCTGTACCTCCGCCATTTTCAATATTCATTATTAAAAATCCTATTTTTTTATTCATTTTTTAAACTCACCCATCTATGCAAATAATATTCTTCTATATTCTTCGCTGTAGCACTCATATCAAATCCGGCATCAATAACATACTTCTGCATGTTTGTATGTGCACTCGGATTCTGTGCCATTTCAAGTGCTGCATTCGCCCACTTTTCTGCCCCATCACTCAACAGCAGTTTGCAGTAGATTGGCGTAATATCTGTTTCTGGCGGAAGTCCCTCAGAGCAAACAATGGGAACACCTGCCGCCTGTGCTTCGATTGCAACAATACCCAGACCTTCAAACAAAGATGGGAAAACAAACACATCCATCGCTTGATAAATTCTGTTCATATCCTTTCTATTTCCAAGAAAATGTACACAATCTGAAAGTCCTTTTTCTGCCACTTTGCTTTTCACTTTTTCCTCTAATGGTCCGGTGCCAACGAGGATTAATTCAGCGTCAGGTTTTTTCCTCTTGATTTCTGCAAAAACATCAATCAGGAAATCATGATTTTTCTGAGGGTGCAGCCGTCCAACATGGCCGACAACAAATTTATCCTTTAACCCCAGTTCTTTCCTGATTTCATTTCTGGTATCCGCATTCGCAATAAAATTCAGCGAATCAATCGCATTTTTCAGCACTTGAAACGGCTTGTCTTTGAACAGATATTTTCCAGCTTCTTCAGAGCAGGCGAAAAGATCTGTTGCGTTTTTGGTAAACATTCGCTGCATGAACAGCTTCGGTAAATATTTTATATCGTGTACTGTCTCATTATTATGTGAATGAGCAATTCTGACGGGGATACCTGCTTTCTTTGCAGCTTTCAGGCAGAAATATCCAATCGTGTAGGCGTGACAATGAACAATTTTATATTCGTGATGCTGAGCAAAGAAAACTGCCAAATCTTTTTGAAATTTAGGAAGGTTCAAATCCTCCCGGAAAGACAGTTTGTAAACATGTCCACCCATTTTTTCAATTTCATCATCGTAAAACTGTTTTTCCTTATAAACGACCAAAAAATCAAACTGTACTTTCGTTCTGTCAATTTTTCGGTATATATTCATCAACAAAGCCTGCGTACCGCCAGCTTCCATTCGCTGCAAGATATGCAAAACTCTTATAGGCTCTCCCATGTATTCTTCCTCCACAAAATCTCAAAGAGATTTTATTTTTTGAATCAGTTTATTCGGCAACACAGATTTCAACCGTGCTTTTGGCTGAAAGCCAACCTTTATATTCTCTATAAAGCCTGGTTCATCGATGCTCTTATAGAAAGTATCTCTAGTCACAGGCCTGTTGCTCGGCTGCACCAGATTATGCTGCTTCACCATGCCCTCTTCCAACGTTGCTTCTTCTACTTCTGCAAGAACTCGCATCATTTCAAAGAGCTTTTGGCCTTTTTCGGTATTTACAAATACACTGGACACGCCCTTTGGAGAATTGAAGTTCGGATGGCTCTTTGCAATTCCCCAGAAATCACCCACTGTCAAATCTCCCACACGGCTCGTATTCGCATAAGCACACTGATAACAGCTCTCCCTATAGCAGTCGCCATCCATAAAATGTTTGCCGTAGCGATCAAGGGAGAACGTCTTTGTCTTTGTCTTTGTCTTTGTCTTTGCCTTTAGCAGGTATTGTGTTCCCCAACCTCTCTTGTCTTTGGAACGGAAGTTAAAATAGATTACACTGCCAGCCGTCTGCTTGTTATGGTATTCCAGATACTTTTTGAAGAACTTCGGCGAAGGGACACCGTGGCAAATCAGGTCAACTGTATATAAATTTTCTGGATTGCCACCCAAAAAAGCATACAGACCCGCAATCTGGCAGGGAGTTCCTGTAAAAAGTACCGTTTTTCCATCTGACAAACGCTGTTTGACCTTTGTGTAGCTATCTTTCGGGTCAGACTGAACATACTTAGAGGACTGTAGTTTCTCTCTTTCTGCTTCATCTGTCACTTCAATGTGGCTTACTGCCAGCTGCTCGTCATAGGCAGCACCATAAACCACACCGCCCATTTGCAATATAGTTTTCGCTGCACTATCCGACGCACCGCCAGATGCAGAGCGCATAATATCCACTTCATTTTTATTGCGCCACGCCCAAACTTTATGTGGCTCATTCCGATGAAATTCCGTATTTTCTACTGGACACTTTTTCAAGCACACCTTGCACTCGATGCAGCTTTTTTCATCAACAGACGGATACCAAAATCCCTCTTTGTTTTCTACCATAGAGATACAGTGTTTTGGGCAGCTTTGCTCACAGCTTTTACATCCCACACATTTCTCTTTTATCCTCGATATGTTCTCCATTTTATTCCTCTAAATTTTTTCTCAGATACTCCTTCGCCACTTCTCTATGTGCTTTCAACTGCTCATCAACTTTCGCGTAATCAATCGCCTTTTCATTGATGTTTTCTGTATCTTCAATTTTCGTTGTCATCCGATTGGCCAGTCCCAGTCGCTTTAGCAAATCGCTCAACTTTTCTTCATTACCATAGCTGTTACCTACACTCTTGCGAATCAATGTTGTAAACGGCCGATATGTGATCACCGAGAAGATGCTGCCGTGGAAGGTATCGGTAATAACTTCTTCTGCATTTCTGAAATAGGCCAGAACCTCAAAGGGTGAGCAGTCCACGAATCGGTCTGCACATTTTTGGATACCACCAATTGCATATACCTTCAAATTCTTTTTCTTTGCATAAGCAGCAATCCAATCCGCCTCATCATTGGAAATACGACCTGCATACGCGTACAGAATCAAATACTTCTCATTAGTCTGAACCTGTGGGATTTTGTCGCAGCAGTTCATGTAATCATAGGTCAGAACCGGATCCAGATTGTACACTGGTTCTTTCCCAGTGAGCTGTTCTACAATAGTTCCTGAATTAGCATCTCGTACAGAAATCGCATCAAACTTCTTCAACAAAGCTCCGACTTCATTGGCCTTGTTATACTTTTCCAGCTTTTCCAATGTGGTATTACCGAAAGACGCTGCATAAGTGATAAGTTTCTTCGCATGGTTATTTTTTCCAAACAATTCTGGTGAATAACCCACATTGGAATTTTTTTGAATACAGTTAAAAACCTCGTCACTGCCAATCACAAGGCAATCCACTGTCGGGTTGTAGTTCATTTCGTCTGCAATTCCCAAAAGCGGCATATACTTTTGAGCAAAGGACTGTTTATATCGGATGAACGATAATTTGTGTGCAAGAGGAGCCCGATACCGAAAGGTTTCCAGCCCCTTTTCTATCTTTCGGACAACCTTGTTTTTACTATCTGCATTTTCTGTAATTACTGGAGCGCCTACATGGTAGTCAACAAATTCTACATTACAGCCAACTTCCTCAATTAGCTGCTTCAATGCATACGCCTGCAAAAACGAACCGTAGTTTGCAATGCGCTGCATCGACATGATTCCAACTTTTCTCATTCACCCATCCTCAATACAATTCATCAACCAGTTTTTCAAGTTCTTCATTAAACTTTGCATTGTTACTGCTCATACCATGCACCATACCAGCAACAATCTGATCATAGTTCGTTATGATATCTCCCAATGTTTCAATATCTTCTACCGGGATAATCGTTCCCATTCTCTGAGCCACATTCCTTGCAAACTCAACTTGATGGTCATTCACATGCTCATTGAACTGATGCTGACGCGGCACAACAATAGGAGTCTTACCTATCTGTAGTGGCATAATAAAACTTGCCGGGCCACCGTGAGTGATTACAATACGGGCATCGGCCACATTTTTCACCATCTGCTGATATGGAATCAACTTACTCCACTGACAGTATTTCGGCTCGTATGTACTAAAGCCAGTCTGGATAATTACGTCTTCGTTTATAATACCGTCTTTCTTCAATTCATCTATTTTCTGAATCAGCCGATTAAATGGCTGCTCATGTGTTCCTACTACTTGTCGGTATTTTTATGCACTTTTTACATAAAATCGGAATGGCATAACGGAATATAAATACAAAATCCTCATATGCCGATAGTGTGGATAGGCTTTGCAATATTTATGTTGCTATGCAAAGGCTTTACAACACAGCTTGTTTCAATATGGTTCGTTCTCGGCTCGGTTTATGTTTACGGATTTAAGCGATATTGATGAAACAGCTCAGGCAAAGGTCGGTGCCGAAATATGGACAGTAAAGTCCGACAAAGCACCGCATTCAAAAGGAACAAAAAGCAAGGCAACTGTACTTACATAACTTTCTCTCCGAAAAGCCTTTATGTGTTTATGGTGATAATTACTAATTTCTTGATATCTTAGTGTACAATAATAAATTAGTCACACAAACTTCGTCAATAGTGGAAAAAAGTAAAATATTGTTGTTGAAATAAATTGGATATTGGTTTATAATAGTAATCAATAATGCAGAAAACGAATTAATATGTAAAACGGAGGTAGTTCTATGGAAGAAAAGGACGAAATTGTTATTTCATTGTCAGATGTATGGAATATTATTAAGAAAAATGCAGCTTTTATTATCGTAGTTACGCTTATTTGTGCTATCGGAAGCTTTTTTATAACAAGATATTTTATTCCAAAGTCATACACATCTTCAATTCAGTTATATGTTGATACGTCAAATGATGATGAAAATAAAAACAACCTAAATATACTTTCTGAGCAAACCTATGCACAGAATCTTGTTGCTACATATATTAAAATGCTGAACACAAATACTTTTTACACTGAGCTTTCCGAGCATATAAACAACAAATATACCGCTCAACAGCTTAGCAAAATGGTTTCTTTCAGCAGTGACGAAAAGACGGAGATATTTGACGCTAAGGTTACTACTTCTTCTCCAAATGATTCAAAGCTTATAGCTGATGCGGTTGGAAAGGTTGCACCTGAGGCTATTTCAAGACTTAAATCCAAAGCAACGCTAAAGATAGTTGATTATGCTCAACTGCCTACTGCTCCTTCATCTCCGAATGAAATAAAGAACGTAATAATTGCAATGATAGTAGGACTTGTTATATCTGTCGGAATTTCATTGCTCAGAGCGTTCCTTGATAAAAAGATGAGATACAACGAGGAAATGACTATGATTGGAGATATTCCAATTCTTGCAGCTATTCCAAAATTTGACGCAGTAAATAAATCTAACAAAAAAAAAGATAAGAGGGAGTCAGTATGAAAAAATATCCAAAAAGAGGCTCTTTTCAAGATGTAAAACTCAATGCAGAAGCTGTCGGCTTTCAGATTAAAGAGTCTTATAAAAAAGCAAGAACGAATATTGCTTATTCAATTGTAAAAAAAGGCTGTAAAATGGTGTCTATTACAAGCTCTTCAAAATCCGAAGGAAAGACTATTACTGCAGTTAATATAGCTATTGCACTTGCACAGCAGGTTGATACCAGGGTACTGATTATTGATTGTGATTTGAGAAGACCTCGAATTCAATCGGTGCTTGAAATACCTGTTGACAAGGGAATTACAAATTACCTCAATTTTGAATGTGAGGTATCTGATATTGTTTACACTTCTAAATTGGACAATCTTGACGCTATCTGTTGCGGTACTATTCCTCCGAACCCGTCGGAGCTTTTATCAAGTGACAATATGAAAGAATTAATCAAAGAGCTTTCAAAACAATATGATTATATTATATTTGATACTCCGCCAATTGGTGTAGTAATTGACGCTTTACCTATAATAAAGCAAACTGACGGTGTTGTTGTTATAGTCAGAGATAATGTTACCGACATCAGGGACTACAAAAAAACAATTGATATTCTCAAACGCTCCGAAGCTAATATTATCGGTGTTATATTTAATGATGTTGAGCCTGTCGGTAAACGCAAATACGGCGGAGGATACAAATACGGTTACTACGGCGAATACGGCTATTAATTTTTTTGTTAGAGGGGTGTAGTTTTGGCGAAAAGAATGTATGCAAATGAAAGAAAAAACAATATTTTCGAAAAAAAGGTTATGCCTGAAAATAATATTTATTATGCAACCTTAAAAACAAGACACGGTTACCGGTGCTTAAGAAGATTTCAGGATATTTTATTCTCTCTGATAGCTATTATTGTTCTTTCTCCCGTTATGCTGATTACAGTTATTTCTATCATTATTGATGATCCCAAAGGAGGTCCTGTTTTTTCGCAGATAAGAGTGGGAAAAAACGGTAAAGAGTTTAAAATGTATAAATTTCGCTCAATGGTTGTTGATGCGGAAGACAGGCTTAAGGAACTGCTGGAAGAAAATGAAATGGATGGACCTGTTTTTAAAATTGCCGATGATCCGAGAATTACAAGAGTCGGAAAATTTATAAGAAAAACAAGTATTGATGAGCTCCCACAGCTTTTTAATATTCTAAAAGGAGATATGAGCATTGTGGGACCTCGTCCTGCTTTGCCCAGAGAGGTTGAGCAATATTCTGCTTATCAAGCCCAGCGATTGTTTATTACACCTGGTCTTACGTGTTACTGGCAAATTCAGCCAAACAGAAATGACATTTCTTTTGATGAATGGGTCGAGATGGATATACAGTATATCCGTGAACGCAGTTTTCTTGTGGATTGGAAAATCATATTTAAAACAATTATCGTAGTTCTTACTAAACAAGGAAGATGATTTGGGAGGTACATATGAAAGGCATAATTTTAGCAAGTGGGTCGGGTACCCGACTTTATCCGTCATGTGGCAGGTAAGCCGATGAAGTGGACGAAGTGATATTACCGATTTTTATGATTGCTCGGGTAATTGGATTCGACAGCATAAGAACACACTTAGCCGTGTGAACGGTAAGAGAAAAAAAAATACTATCTGTGAAGAGCAGATGTGTACATAGATTAGGAAGTTAACAAAAATGGAGGAATACATATGAGCACAGTTACTTTAGATAATAAAACCATTTTAGTCACAGGAGTAGCAGGCTTCATAGGCTCTAATCTTGTGAAACGAATCTATCAGGAAGCTCCTTCTGCTACGGTTATCGGCATCGACAACATGAATGCTTACTACAACGTGGCACTCAAAGAGTTCCGCCTGAATGAGCTGGCCAAGTATCCCACATTTACCTTTGTCAAAGGCAACATCGCTGACAAGGCGCTGATCACTGAACTGTTCGAGAAGTACAAGCCATCTGTGGTCGTTAACCTTGCAGCACAGGCTGGTGTGCGTTACTCCATCACCAACCCGGATGCTTATGTGGAATCTAACTTGGTCGGCTTTTTTAATATCCTTGAAGCATGCCGCCATTGCGAGAGCCTAGAACACCTGGTGTATGCTTCTTCTTCCTCCGTCTATGGTTCCAACAAGAAGGTTCCGTACAGCACGGATGACAAGGTAGATAATCCTGTGTCTTTGTATGCAGCCACTAAGAAATCTAATGAGCTGATGGCACATGCCTACTCGAAGCTCTATAACATTCCGTCCACTGGACTCCGCTTCTTCACCGTGTATGGTCCTGCAGGTCGTCCGGACATGGCCTACTTCGGATTCACCAATAAGCTGGTGAAGGGCGAAACTATCAAAATCTTCAACTATGGCAACTGCAAGCGTGATTTTACTTATGTGGATGATATCGTTGAGGGTGTTGTCCGTGTGATGAAGAAAGCACCTGACAAGAAGAATGGCGAGGATGGTCTGCCGATTCCGCCGTATGCAGTTTACAACATTGGTAATCAGAACCCTGAGAACCTGCTAGACTTCGTGCAGATTCTGAGTGAGGAGTTAGTAAGAGCGAAAGTTCTGCCGGAAGATTATGACTTCGAGGCACACAAGGAACTTGTTCCGATGCAGCCAGGTGATGTGCCTGTGACCTATGCAGATACCAGCGCACTGGAGCGTGACTTCGGATACAAGCCGAGTACAAGTCTGCGGACTGGATTAAGAAATTTTGCTGAGTGGTACGCTGAGTTTTATAAATAAAGAAAATTAGAGGGATAGAGAAATGAGAGAGTTTAAGGATTTAAAGATTGCTGTGGCTGGTACTGGTTATGTTGGTCTTTCTATTGCTACGTTGCTGTCTCAGCATCACAAGGTGACGGCAGTAGATATCATTCCTGAGAAAGTAGAGCTGATCAATAACAAAAAGTCTCCGATTCAGGATGAGTACATTGAAAAGTATCTGGCAGAAAAGGAACTGGATCTGACCGCAACGTTGGATGCGAAGAAAGCATACAGTGATGCTGATTTCGTGGTGATTGCTGCTCCTACAAATTACGATAGCAAGAAGAACTTTTTTGACACCAGTGCGGTGGAAGCTGTAATCAAGCTGGTCATTGAGTACAATCCGGAAGCCATTATGGTTATCAAGAGTACCATCCCAGTTGGCTACACTGCAAGTGTTCGTGAGAAATTCCACTGCGGCAATATTATTTTCAGCCCGGAGTTCCTGCGCGAGAGCAAGGCTCTGTATGATAACCTTTATCCTTCCCGTATCATCGTTGGAACCGACGTGGATAACGCTCGACTGGTAATGGCTGCACACACTTTTGCAGAACTTCTGCAGGAAGGTGCTATTAAGGAAAATATCGATACCTTGTTCATGGGCTTCACCGAGGCTGAGGCTGTTAAGCTATTCGCTAACACCTACTTGGCTCTGCGTGTCAGCTATTTTAATGAGCTTGATACCTATGCTGAGATGAAGGGGCTGAACACTCAGCAGATCATCAACGGTGTTTGCCTGGATCCTCGTATTGGTACTCATTATAACAATCCGTCCTTTGGCTACGGCGGATACTGCCTGCCGAAAGACACCAAGCAGCTGCTGGCGAACTACGCCGATGTACCTGAAAACCTGATTGAGGCTATTGTTGAGAGCAATAGAACCCGTAAAGATTTCATCGCCGACCGTGTGTTGGAAATTGCTGGTGCTTATGAAGCGAATGACAGCTGGGATGAGAGCAAGGAAAAAGAGGTTGTGGTCGGTGTGTATCGACTGACCATGAAAAGCAACAGTGACAACTTCCGCCAGAGTTCCATTCAGGGTGTCATGAAGCGTATCAAGGCAAAAGGCGCAACTGTCATCATTTATGAGCCGACTCTGAAAGATGGTGAGAAGTTCTTCGGTAGCGTTGTGGTTAATGATTTGGATGAGTTTAAGAAGCATAGTCAAGCCATCATCGCAAACCGCTATGACAAGTGTCTGGATGATGTGAAAGATAAAGTATATACGAGAGATATTTTCCAGCGTGACTAAGAAGGGGTAAAGAAGATTAGAGGAGAGTGTCAGATGAAAGATAATAAAAATATAAAGGTATGCTTGGTGGGTTCATCTGGCGGTCATTTAACCCACCTTTATATGTTAAAGCCATTTTGGAATGACAAAGATCATTTCTGGGTCACTTTTGATAAGGAGGATGCAAGAAGCTTGCTCGAAGGTGAAAAAATGTATCCTTGTTATTATCCGACAAACCGGAGTCTAAAGGCTCTTATTAAGAATACCAAGATTGCATGGAATGTGTTACATAAAGAAAAGCCAGACCTGATTATTTCTTGTGGTGCAGCAGTTGCGGCCCCGTTTTTTTATATTGGCAAAATGATGGGCGCAAAGTTGGTCTACATCGAGGTTTTTGATCGAATTGATAAACCGACAATGACAGGAAAGATGGTTTACCCCATTGTGGACAAGTTTGTTGTGCAGTGGGAAGAGCAGAAAAAGGTTTATCCAAAGGCGGTTAACCTTGGAAGCATATTCTAAGTAGGGGACGAGAAAATGATTTTTGTGACGGTAGCATAGAACGCCATTACTTGTCGGCAATAATTTTAATATCACATTCCTTGTTCAAAAATATAGAGGTACAAATCTTCAAGAGTTGGTTTTGCGGTTGTGTATTGGCAGTCTGTCGGCGGGTTATCGGTCACGATGCGGACTATTATGCTGTTGTCGTTGTGACAGAGATTTGAAACACGGTAATTGTCTTGAAAATATTTTAAATCTTCCCTTTGAATTTCGACCTCAAAGACTTTATTTTCAAGCTCCTTTGTCAGCTTATTCGGGGAATCGTGTGAGATGAGCTGACCTTTTTTAAGCAAAATAATCTCCTTTGCGATAAACTCAATATCCGACACAACATGGGTGGAGATTAGGACAATTTTATCCTCGGCAATCTCGCTGATGAAGTTGCGTATGCGTATTCTCTCCTTCGGGTCAAGTCCTGCCGTCGGCTCGTCAAGTATGAGAATTTCGGGATTGTTCAGAAGTGCTTGAGCAATCAAGGCTCTCTGCTTCATACCGCCCGAAAACGAGCCTAACTTTTTATGTGCGGCATCTGTCAGATTAACCGTTTCAAGAAGCTGAGTAATCTTTTCCTTGGCTTCTTTCTTTTTTAAGCCCTTTAATGCCGCCATATACCACAAAAAGCGGTTGAGGGTGAAATCATCATACAAGCCCTGCTGTTGCGGCATATAGCCGAGTACGGCTCGGTAATCCTTGCCGAGCTTTTTGATATTTTCACCGTCATATATCACTTCTCCGCTGTCTGCGTTGAGATTATCAGTAATAATATTCATCAGTGTGGACTTGCCTGCTCCGTTCGGTCCGAGCAAGCCGTATACTCCCGGAGTTAAGGTAACGCTGAATTTATCAAGCGCCTTTACCGCTCCTTTTTTATAGACTTTTGTAATACCTTTAATCTCAAGCTTTGGCATTTATTCGCCTCCATATTCTTGTTTCGGTAAATTTTAATTTAGAAATTTCAAGTGTGACAATTGCAATTAAGATACTCAGCAAGCAAGTCATAACGATAGCTATAATATGGGAATTTACAACCCAATAACCTATTCTTACATTTTCAATCGAATACAAAGCAAGCAATGGTAATATAACTAAAACAGTTGAAACCACCATTGTAAACATACTGCTACGGGTAAAAATTGAAACTGCTGTAATAACAAATGTTACTGCTGTTGCAAGCAAAAAGTAACAAATGAGATTGACAACTACCGCATTTATCACACTAAAAGATGTTTCTTGAACATTTTCAAAAATACATACTAAGGGTGTATTCAAACTGTTCGCACCGTATGTATTTATAAATCTTACAAAATACGGCACATACAGAGCTGTAAATGCTATTAACAAATATATACACTCCACTACTATTTTTCCAAAAAACAGTTTTGTTTTACCGTTTTCAGTAGTACGAATAAGGTTGATCATACCATTTTTATACTCGGGTGAAAATACATAAGGAACACCTATCACAAGAACAAGGCAAAGCAAAGCAAAATCGTTCCATTCCCTTGTTTTACTTGAAACAAAACTTTTATAGATGTTTTCATCAATAAATTTTGCATCTATGCCCTTTTTATCTAGTTCAAGGAGTCGATTGTATTGTTCGATTACTCTTTCAAATGCAATCCCTTTGCTGTTTAAAATATTTTCAATCGACTTGGACATAGCCTGTTTTGCATTTTCGGAAAGCTCACTATTTTCAGCAATTTCGCCCATGCGTTGTTGCAAGTTGTTAAAATAATTTTGCTGTTTCAAAATATAGTTTTCCTTTTCCGAAGTTATGTCACCCTCAAGATATTCCATATACGCTTTGTAGTCAGCATCCGAATTTTCTGAATAAGGGTAACGAACCGTTCCGAACGATGAAATAATTGCAAAAAGCACAAACAAAACAATCATAACAGCCATTTTATTTTGAATAGTAAATTTAAAAACTTCGCCTTTAAAAACGCCGGTACTGCCGTTTAATGTAAAAAATCTTGATTTAAACTTTTCAAGCAGTCTTGAAAAAATGCCGGCAGTCTTCTGTTGATTGCGTTTGCAAAATAATATGCAGGAAAACACCGTACACAAAAGAAATACTGTACCAAAAACGGCAAATGCAATCGGAATCGAAGTTACTGCATTTGAAAAAATATTAAGATTCAGATAACTTCCAAAAAATTCCCCGCCGTCAAGAATATAGAAAATATTAATGTACTTTAAAAGGTTCAAAAAAGAGTTCTGTCCAATCAAGGTATAGAGCAAATACTCTGCACCAATTATTACGAGCCCTGTAAGATACATCGTTGCAGAACTTGAAAAGATAATAAATACAAGAGCCAAAAACGATGAAATAACAAAAGTCCCCATTCTTTTTGCAAATGCAAACAAAATCAAAAATTGACCTGCTGTAACTGTAAGGGTACAGTTGCGAAACTCGGAAATTGATTGAATATTTACGCTTAAATCGGTACTGCCATACAGGAAAGTGTTTATGATAAAATTGCAAAAAATGAATAATATTGATACAACAGCTGACAGTACAAAAAGCAACATGAATTTTGAAATTATAGTTTTGAATCTGCCGAATTTTGTACATCGTACCAACGAATACAGTCCTTTTTCACGCTCATATTGAAAAAGATAAACGCAAAGCAAAAACACAATGGCGATTATAAAAATATCGGTTAAGCTGTATTCTGTTGTTGCAATAAAAGCATCAGAATTTACAAGGCTTAGCTTGGTGTTTTTTAATCCTGAATAATCGTTGGATGTTTTGTAAAGATTTTTATATGAAAAAGAACTTTCATCGCCAAAAATTGAAGAGGACGACTGCGCCTTTGCCCTGTCATACATTTTGTCAATAAAATCCGGATAGGAATTTATATACTCAATCTGCTGTGAAATATTATAGAGAAAACTGTTTTTCCAAAAGTTATCTCCGCCTTTTTCACTCATTTCAACAGCCTTTTGATACGCATCCGGATTACTCTTTCGATACTCATCAAGTTCATATGTGTAATTTTCAATAAGTTCCTCGTTATCAGTCTGTGCAAGATTTTCAAGTCTACTAAAAATTTCATATGCAAGCAGTTCATTGTCAATTTGCTTTTCAGCGTCATTCAAAGACATTGAAGAATAACTATTGAGCATTTTAGTATACTCATTGGAATAAGTGATTCTAATGCTGTTTTCTTCGGTATTTTGCGATGAATATAATAAAAAGCCGTTGATTGCAAGGCAGAGCAATAAAACAACAAAAAATATTTTTTTATTAAGTATCTTTTTCAGTTCATAAATAAAGAGTTTCATAAATTCATCTGTTACTCAAAAGTATAAATTTCATCGGCATTTTCTGTGTTATTTTTATCAATATAATAAAGTGTTTTTTCTTCTTCGTTGTAATCAATAAAACAACTGCTGTCAAAACCTATTTCGGCAGTAAATTCAAACGGCATTTTCTTTAAAGTTGCCTTATAGCTTTTATCACAGAAAATCAACTTATCAGCCTCATTATCATCATTAGCAGCTGAAATTATCAGATTTTCACCGTCATTTGTAAAAGGAGTGTAGTATTGATAACCTGCAATCAAATCAGAACAATCAAGAATTTTCTTTTGATTTTCTCCGTTAAAATCGCACTCATACACCTTACTTCCGTTTGCGAAAATCAGCTTATCATTGAAAATTGTAAACATTGAATTTATATTTACTTCCAACTTTTCACTGAGATTTTCCCATTTATCGGTCTGTAAATCATAGTTTATCAAGTAGCTGTTTTCCTTGGTACCGTCAAGCTTTGTTATCCATAAAAAAAGATGATTGCCGTAGAATCTGGTGTCACATACACTCATACCATTAAGTATATCGTATTTATAGTACGGCAGTAACTCATCTGTGTTTCCTTTACCATCGGCAGAAACCTTGTAAAGTGCCATATTACTGCCTTCTGCCGCTCCTTCGTTATCTTTTTTACTTCCGTCAAAATAAATATATCCTCTGTGAATTTTAAAGTCCCAAATTGTATAATCCCTTGTCGAATATAAAACCTCACGATTTGTTCCGTCAGTTGAAATTTTGCAAATTTCATTTAATTCATAAGTTACACCGTCTTTGTCGGTTTTATCCTCGACCGATTGAAAATAAATGCAGTCATTGTAGTAAACAAGACTTCTGAAATATGTATTTAAAAATGCTGTACACTCTTTCTTTTTCTCAAACGAGGTTTCTTTGTCATGCATACAATCACTTCGATTGCACAAAGGTTGACAACTATGCGTTTCCTTATCAATCACATACAAAAATCCGTTATCTGAATTTAAAAAGTAAATGCCCGTATGAGTATCTGCAAAATAGAGCTGACTGCCGTACCTTATAAAATTCTCCTGACTGTCCTGATTAGGAACATATGTATCAGAACTGTCGATACTCATTTTTTGATTACATCCGCACAAAAAAACAAATGAAATCAGAAACAAAAATGCAGTGTATTTTTTAATCATAATTTTCATATAAACACCTCAGAGCCCACCCGCTACATTCGGGTGGGCTCACAAACTTATGCTGTTTTGCCGACTGTAGCAGATACAGTTGTTGCACTATCAAATTGAGAAATACATTTTGAGCCTACTAAAGTATAATAACCGTTTGTAGTAACCGTAAGGCTCTTGTTATTATCAACGCTATCATACGAATTGCACGATAACTTCACATAACTACCGGATTTGTAATATCCATACACCCAAACCTTTATTGAACACGGTCCGCCATTAGTAACACTTCCTTTTCCACTAGTTGTGTTACCTGAATATGAAGCCGTTGATGATACTGTATAACCATTACTCATTTCTGCATATCTTGTACTGGAAGCTGCGCTAGCGCTTATAGCCGCAACTGATGAAAAAGCACATATTGTAGCTAACATTGTTGTTGTTATTTTTCTTATCTTGTGTTTCATAAAGAGTTCCTCCTTTGTTATGTTAAAATATTATTAATATAATTTTCAGTTGAAACAACGATTAAGACATTAAACCATTGGACTTACCTCCTTTCATACTTATTTTAATTGCTAAAAATTTTATTTAAAAATATTAATACTTTAACTGTCATTTAAACACAACATACTGAAATAAGTTTTAAAATTGATTTTATATTTTTAAATCAATTCTCTACTTCTGTAATTTAAAATTAAGCAATTTTCAATATTTTATATTTGCAATATAGCTTTGTCGTTATGATTATATTCACTAATCATTTTATTTATATAAGATATTTTAACATATCAAGAGTATAAGCACAATGATTTTTTAGATATTATTTATAACAAATTTTATTATGCATTTTTGTGCAATATAACATAATTATTTAAAATAATGCTAATCAATATAGGTACAAACAGACCAAATATAAGATATACAAAAGCCCACTGTTGCTAACCGTTTGGAAGATAGTAGTACAATCCTATGAATCGGAATTTCCGGAACAACCTGCAAATAATGTTGCTGTCATTGCAAGTGTGAGGAACGCACATAGATTTTTTTGTCCTGGCATTGTCAATAAAAGTTTGTAAATTTTAAAGAGGATTGAACCTTTTTATTGTTCAATCCTCTTTGTTGTTTATTACATACTGCATATCTTCGGGAATTTCGGCAGTAACCGTAATGTATTCATTTTTTATCGGATGGTAAAATTCAAGCCTTGCACAATGAAGTGCCTGCCTTGAAATTTTATCAAGTTTTCCGCCGTACAAGTCATCACCCATAAGCGGATGCCCTAAATAAGCCATATGACACCGAATTTGATGTGTTCTGCCGGTTTCAAGCCACAATTCAAGCAATGTAAAATCTTTTGTTGTAACAAGCGGTTTATAGTGCGTAACTGCTTTCATTCCGTCATCACGGACAATTCGCACCATTTTGGAATCATCACGCAAATCCATTGGCTTATCAACTATACCTTCAATATTTATTTCGCCCTCGCATAAAGCGTAATAGACTTTGTGCGTTTTATTTTTTACGGCATTGGCTGTAAAACGGTTTTTGGCAATGAGAACAAGCCCTGAGGTATCCTTGTCAAGTCGATTAATTGCCCGAAATACAAACGGCTTGCCGTTTTGACTGCAATAGTACGAAACAATATTTGCAAGCGTATCGCTTTGGTGCTGCTTTACAGGATGAACAGGCATGGAATGCGGTTTGTTTACCACAAGAAAATGTTCATCCTCATATCTTATATCAAGTGTCCCCTTTGTCGGTTCAATTTCACATTTTTCATCGGGAATTGCAATTGAAACGGTTTTTCCGCTTTGCACACAGTCAATTGTTCTTAAAATTTTCCCGTCCATCAAAATACCGTCTTTTTCTCTTTTCAGTCGTGTTATTATTCTTGCAGAAAGCCCGCATTTATCACGCAGAAATCTTTGAGCAAGCATATTGTCACATTCGTCAGGTACGGAAAAATACAGTCTGTCAGACATAAATCATCCTCCAAACAAAAAACAGAATTATCAGCTGAATAATAAATATTATCGGTATGCCAAGCATAAATTTAATGTGTCTTGTTTTGTGTCTGATTAATTGCATTGTAATGTACATTGCAACACTTCCTCCGAGTGCGGAGAGAATCAGCAATGTGCTTTCTCGTACTCTCCATTTGCGGTGAATTGCAAAGTATTTGTCACAGACTGTTACAATAATTGATATCAGGCTGATGATGCAAATGTATATGATGAAAATTTCCATGAGAACTCCAAAGGATGATTTGATTGAAAAACAAAAAGATTGTTCCGATTATTGTATCTGTAATAGCTATGCTAACCGTTATCTGCATAAGCTCATTTACAAGAGAGAAACCGCCGAAAAAGCAGAATGATATCAACAATATTGCAGCTTTATCATCAAAGGCAACCGCCGACACACCCGAAAGTGATGAAGAAATGCGTGGTGTGTGGGTATCATATATGGAGCTTTCTATGGAAAATGAAAGCTCAAAAACACAAAAAGCGTTTGAAGATAAATTTACCGAAATAGCACAAAAATGCCGTGAAAGCGGTTTCAACACGCTTATTGTACAGGTACGCCCCTTTTGTGACGCATTATATAAGTCAAGCTATTTTCCGTGGTCACATATTCTCACGGGTACGCAGGGTGAAAATCCTCAATATGACGCACTGCAAATTATGTGTGATATATGCAAAGAAAACAATTTGAAAATTCATGCGTGGATTAATCCATACAGAGTCAGTTCAAATGAAACTCCGAAAAAACTTTCAGACAACAATCCTTACATAAAGAATTCCGAAATAGGTATAAAAACCGATAACGGGATTTTCCTTGATCCGTCAAATGAAACTGCACAACAGCTGGTTTGTGACGGTGTAAAGGAAATTGCGGAAAATTATGATGTTGACGGGATACAATTTGACGACTATTTCTACCCTACTGAGGATGAGAGTTTTGATAAAAAGCAGTATGAGGCTTATATTGAAAAATACGGTAAAGAAAACTCTATGAGTCTTGATAATTGGCGAATGCAAAATGTAAATACGCTGATTTGTAAGGTTTACAGAACAATAAAAAGTGTGGATTCGTCAGTTGAGTTCGGCATATCACCGCAAGGCAATATAGGTAACAATGACGGATTGTATGCCGATGTAAAATCGTGGTGTACCTGTAAAGGTTTTACAGATTACATCTGTCCGCAAATTTACTTTAGCCTTGAAAATCCTGCTCTTAATTTTGAAGATTGCCTTAACAGCTGGACATCTCTTGATTTTGACGAAAATGTAAAACTGTATGTCGGTCTTGGCGGTTATAAGGCAGGTAACGGCGAATATGACGAAGAAACATGGCTTTTAAGTGACAGTATTCTTGCCGATGAATACGATATTTTGCGTAACAATAAATCTGTCAGGGGCTTTATGCTTTACAGCTATAGTTGCCTTGAGGATGATACTGCAAAAAAAGAGATCAATAATCTGATTAACGCTTTAAACTAATTCAGCATCGCAGTAGTCATCAAATGATTTTGTAATTTTCACATCAATAATTTTACCGCAAAGACTTGTATCTTCGGAATTAATATGAACAGGCGTATAGTTCTTTGTGTAACCCTCAAGATAACCGTGACGAAGTCTTTCAACGAGAACAGATTCACAAAGGCCAACCTGTTCTTTAAGAAATTCCCTTCTGGTTTCATCGCAGACCTGCTCCATAATTTTGGCTCTCTGCTCTTTAATTTGCGGATCAATTTGATTTGGTGCTTTATCGGCAACAGTACCTTTACGGCGTGAATACGGGAAGATATGCACCTTTGCAAAGCCGATTGACTTAACAAAATTAAGAGATGCGTTGAAATCTTCCTCTGTTTCACCTGCAAATCCAACCATTACATCGGTTGTCATAGAACTGTTTTCAAAAGCGTTTCTGAGATTTGTAACAATTTCAGCGTATTCTGAACAATTGTAGTGACGGTTCATTGCTTTGAGTGTGTTATCGCAACCGCTTTGTAGTGAAAGATGAAACTGCGGACAGAACTTTGGCTGTGCGGCAAGACGGGCAATCATTTCTTTATCCATTCTTTCCGGTTCGATTGAACCGAGTCTTACACGGTCGATTCCGTCAACGGAACAAGCATATTCTACAGCATCAGCAAGATCAAAATCTTCGTCAAGACCGTAGGCGGAAAGGTTAATACCAACGAGAACAACCTCACGGTAACCGTTTGCGGCAACCTGAATAAGCTCTGCCTTTAAATCTTCGAGAGATTTTGAACGCACTCTGCCCCTTGCATACGGAATAATGCAGTAAGAACAAAATCTGTTGCAACCGTCCTCAATTTTAATGAAAGCTCTTGTATGCTCTCCGAGTGACGATACGGAAAGGTTTTCGTATTTTTCGCCTTTTCCGGTATGCTCTGTTATATGAACAAATTTCTGTTTTTCTTCGAGAAACTTGTAAATTGAAGGAACGAGTTCGGCTCTCTTTGCATTGCCGAGTACGATATCGCAATTTGAAAAGTTCTCGCTTTCTTCGGGGAAAGCCTGTGGCATACAGCCAGTGAGAATAACAATTCCGTCAGGATTTTCACGGCGGACACGGTTGAGAATCTTGCGGTTTTTTGCGTCACTTACGGATGTTACCGTACAGCTGTTAACGATTGTTATGTCTGCCCTGTCCCTGTCATCCGAGAGAAGAAATCCGTTCTTCAGCATATCTTCACGCATTGCCTGTGATTCATACTGATTAACCTTGCAGCCGAGTGTAATTATATTAAAATTCATTCACTAACCATCCTTTTTTGGGTAAATAGTTGAAATTGCAAAAATTCATTAATTCGTTGTTGATTTAGACAAAAATTAATGATAAAATATAAACAAGATGAACAATGGAGGTGAGATCTTGTTTTCTGTAACGGTTTCCGTTAAAAATAAAAAAGAAATGATCGATATGTTTGAAACTCTTGCTCACTTTCCGGATACAGTAATGATGCTAAGAAACGGCGATAACACTGTTGATGCTCATTCGTTGATGGGATTTTTTGCAATTGACGAAAAAATTCCGATTGAACTTCTTCTTGAATCAGAACCTGATGATAATCTCAAACAGGCGATTTCTAAATTTGCTTTTGTTAATGCATAAAAATAATATATACATACTGTTAAGCCCTATGACCAAAGTCATAGGGCCTTTTTGTTTGTGCTTTTAGTTATGAATTTTTGTCAACAACATGGAACTTTTTAAGGTTTCCTGTCTTTTCGCTTCTCTTGTCAAGTTCGGCAAGAACATCTTCAAGCGGAATGCCGAGCTTTACCATCATTACAGTAAGATGATAGATAAGGTCTGCAATTTCATAAACAGTTTCGCTGTTATCATCATTTTTTGCCGCAATGATTGTTTCACTGCACTCCTCGCCTACTTTTTTAAGAATCTTGTCAATTCCTTTATCAAGAAGGTAGCAAGTGTATGAACCCTCTTTTGGATTATCTCGTCTGTTTTCTACTGTAGCATAAAGTGCTTCAAGAACTTCTCTGTCGTTCATATTAAAATTCTCCTCATTTTAATTTTTTAAAAAAGCAGGAATGATTTCCCGTGTGGCAGGCCGCACCTGTCTGTTCAACTGTGATGAGCAATGTATCGTCATCGCAGTCGGCATATATATCAATTACCTTTTGTAAATGACCTGATGTTGCACCCTTGTTCCAAAGCTCCTGACGGCTTCTTGACCAGAACCATGTGTAACCGGTTTCAAAAGTTTTTTGCATACTTTCACGGTTCATATATGCAAGCATAAGTACCTCACCCGTTGACTTTTCCTGAATAATTGCGGGAATAAGTTCGGATTTTACAAAATATTTATCAAGATCCATAATTACCTCAGATTTTATTTGTTACTTCAATCGCCTGTTTCAAGTCGAGCGAACCTGTGTAAATAGCCTTGCCACAGATTGCACCGTAGACATCGAGTTCTGCAAGATTTATGATATCCTTGAGAACTGCAACACCGCCGCTTGCGATAATATTACAACTGACTTCGTGAGCAAGAGCATCAAGCTGTTTAAGGTTAGGACCTGCAAGAGTACCGTCCTGATCAATGTCTGTGAACACAATAGTCTTTACTCCGACATCTTCCATACGCTTTGCAAGCTCAATGTAGTTGATTTCCGAATTGTCAATCCAACCTTCTGCACGAACCATGCCGTCCTTTGCATCAATACCAACTACAATTCTCTCGCCGTATTCTTTTACGGCATCGACAACAAGCTGCTGATTTTTAACTGCGGCTGAACCGAGAATAACACGGTTTATTCCTCTTGAAAGATAATATTCAACCGCTTTCATATCACGGATTCCTCCGCCAACCTCAACAGAAAGTCCCGAGGCTTTTGCAACATCCGCAATAAGATCGGCATTAACAAGCTTTGCGTCTTTTGCACCGTCAAGGTCAACCATATGCATCCACTCTGCACCTGCGTCAGCAAAGCCCTGAGCGGCAACATACGGGGACTCTGCTACCTTCTGAACGGTTGCATAATCGCCCTTGAAAAGACGGACGCAATTGCCGTCTTTTATGTCAATAGCGGGTAAAATAATCATTATAACACTCCTTTAGTAGAAAGAAGTACATTTGAAGAATTTTGCTTTACTGCAAGGCGGAGTGCGTGTGCGCAAGCCTTGTACAAAGCCTCTGTGATATGGTGAGAGTTATCACCGTAAACAGATTTGAGGTGAAGTGTGATTTGTGCGTTAAATGCAAATGCACGCATAAATTCTACTGTCATTGAACAGTCATAGCCGCCGCATTTTTCCTGTGGAAAATCAGCATCGAATACAAGATAAGGTCTGCCGCTGATGTCAACCGATGCAAACGCAAGCGCTTCGTCCATAGGAACATAAAAACTGCCGAATCTCTCAATTGACTCTTTGGTTGAAAGAGCCTCTGCAAATGCTTTGCCGAGAACTATGCCTGTGTCCTCAACGGTGTGGTGTTCGTCAACATAAAGGTCGCCTTTTACCGAAACCTCAAGTCCGAATCTGCCGTGAGTGGCAAACGAATTGAGCATATGGTCAAAAAAACCTATGCCTGTATCAATTTTAATATCGCCGCCGTCAAGATTTAGTTTTAGCTTTATGTCGGTTTCCTTCGTTTTACGCTCAACATATGCACTGCGCATATAATCACCTCGATAAATAAGTTTTAATGCAACTTATCAGTTCTTCGTTTTCTTCTTCTGTGCCAACGGAAATTCTGATGTAATCGCCCATAAAACGGATTACAATTGAATTGTCCTTGAGATAGTTCCACAAGTCTTTGCCGAATGATGTTTTAACAAAAACAAAGTTTGCGCAACTGTTGTAAACCTTAAAATCATCGGAAAGAGCGGACAACTCCAATAAGTCATTATACAGCTTTTCTCTGTTTCTGACAATTGTTTTTTGTCTGTTTTTGAGATAATCTTTATTTTTATATATTATACTGCCGACAACCTGAGAAAATGTGTTCACATTGTACGGAGATTTTACCGCTTTTACAGCTCTTGAAATTGTTTCATTTGCAACGGCAAAACCGAGTCTGAGTGCCGCTGAGCCTACTGCCTTTGATGCGGTTCTGAAAATAATGAGATTTGAATACTTTTCAACCTCATTTATAAGACTCTGATCCCAGAAATCCATATATGCTTCGTCAAGAATTACAAGTGCACTTACGCTTGTAACAAGCCTGCGTGCATCTTCGGCGGTCATACCCTGCCCTGTCGGATTGCATGGGTTTGAAAAAAGCAGAAGTTTGATATTGTCACGATTTACCTTTTCAATAAGTGCATCCGTATCAATTGAAAGGTCGTCGGATTTGATAAATGTGTCACATTCAACCTCACAGATTGATGAATAGAATTTGTACATTGAAAAATCGGGAGCAACGCAAAGCATCCTGTCCCCTTTTTCCATAAATGCGGCTTCAATCAAAAAGATGAGTTCATCTGAGCCGTTGCCTGCGGTTACATATTTTGGATTGATTCCGTAATAATCCGCAAAAGCCGTAACAACCTTTTCCGCAAGCGGATCGGGATAGCGGTTGAAATCAATTGTATCAATTGCATTTTTGATTTCTTCTTTGATGAAATCAGGATAATTTTCGGGACATTCGTTTGCATCGAGTCGAATTTTATATGTACCGCTGATTGGTTCATACGGTTCAAGTTCACGGATTTTTTTGTTTAATTCATAAGACATTGCATAACTTCCATTCTTATTTCATATCAAAACGCACTTTAATTGAATTTGCGTGTGCTGTAAGTCCTTCTGTTTCTGCAAAGCGAACTACGTCTTCGGCATCTTTTCTCAAAGCGTCTTCCGTATAGTAAATAAAGCTTGATTTCTTTACAAAGCTATCTACCGAAAGAGGTGAGAAAAATCTTGCCGTGCCGCTTGTCGGAAGAACATGGTTAGGACCTGCAAAATAGTCACCCAGAGGTTCGGGACTGTAGTTGCCGAGAAATACAGAGCCTGCATTATCAAGCTTGCCGACATACTCCATTGGGTTTTCACAACAAACCTCAAGATGTTCGGGAGCAAGCTCGTTAGCAAATTCGATCGCCTGTGACATATCACTGCATACAATAACTGCACCGAAATTGTCAACCGATGAACGGATAATATCTTTTCTTGAAAGAGCGGTCATCTGCTTTTCAAGTTCTGTTTCAGTTTCTTTGGCAAGCTCTTCGCAGTCGGTAAGCAGAATTGCAGATGCAAGCCTGTCATGCTCTGCCTGACTCATAAGGTCTGCGGCAAGGAATCTTGGATTTGCAGACTTATCGGCAATGATGAGTATTTCACTCGGACCGGCAATCATATCAATGTCAACTGTTCCGTAAAGAAGTTTTTTTGCTGTTGCAACAAAGATGTTGCCGGGGCCTACGATTTTGTCAACCTTTGGTACGGATTCTGTACCGTATGCAAGTGCGGCTACTGCCTGTGCACCGCCCATAAGGAAGATTCTGTCAACACCTGCTACCTTTGCGGCGGCGATGATATTCGGATTCGGTGTACCGTCCTTCTGCGGAGGTGTACACATAATAATTTCCTCAACACCTGCAATTTTGGCGGGAACTGCATTCATAAGAACTGATGAGGGATATGCGGCTGTGCCGCCCGGAACATAGATACCTACTCTTTTAAGGCCTCTGATTCTCTGCCCCATCATTACACCGTTATTCTTTGTTGTGAGCCAGCTTTGCTGAACCTGTCTTTTATGGAAGTCTGCAATATTTGCGGCTGCCTTTTTGATTGTTTCGAGATAATTCTTATCACATTTTTCAATAAGGCTGTCGATTTCATCGGAAGTAATTTCTACCTTTTCAGGTGCTTTTCCGTCAAATTTAACGGTATATTCCTTTACGGCTTTATCACCGTTTTCTGCAACATTTTCGATGATTTCCGAAACAATCGGAACTACATTTTTATCTGAATTCTGTGCTCTCTTTTTGAGCAAATCAATAAATTCATATTCGTTTTTTCCGTCTGCTACAACAGTTGTAATCATTTTGTGACAGCCTCCAGTTTCTTCTGCAATTCTTCAATTTCAGCCTTGCGCAGTTTTAGACTTGCTGTATTAGCAATAAGTCTTGCTGAAATATCACATACCCATTCAATTACTTCAAGTCCGTTAGCCTTGAGCGTTGAACCTGTTTCTACTATATCTACAATACCGTCTGCAAGACCTACAAGAGGAGCAAGTTCAACCGAGCCCTCAATCTTAATGATTCTTACATCCATATTTTTATCGTCAAAAAATGCTCTGGTTACATTGGGATACTTTGACGCAATTGTCTTTGTTTTGTAACCGCCGTAAAAATCGGAGTCCTTTTTTGTAGCAAGAGCAAAACGGCACTTACCGAATCCTAAGTCGAGAAGTTCATAAAAAGATGAACCGTTTTCAAGAATTGTATCCTTGCCAACGACACCAAGGTCACACACACCGTGCTCAACATATGTAATTACATCTGCGGCTTTCGCAAGCACAACTTCAAAATCATTATTGCCGATCGGAAGAATAAGCCTTCTTCCCTTGTTTTTTACTTCATCACAATTATATCCGATTTTTTCAAGAAGTTCAATTGTGGTCTTTTCAAGTCTGCCCTTTGTCAGAGCAATTCTTAATGGTTTCATATTTAATCCTTTCCGACAGCTTGATTATATACTTTCAACTTTTGCAATTCCTCTTGATTTTGCAAACTGTTCTGTTTCTTCAAGAGTTTCAAGTACGCTGAACTGTGCATTTATTCCCTTTTCGTTAAGCTCGTCAACATATCTGAGAGCCTTCATTTCATGTCCGTTTTCTGCAAAAACGAGAACATCGGGATTATCTGAATAATTTACATCATCATCGGAAAGATGTTTCATTGTAATTGCGTCTGTATCAATCGCAAAGCCTGCTGCACCCATAGGAGCGTCAAATTCGCTGAGAAGATCGTCATATCTTCCTCCCGAAATAACAGCGTCACCGATTCCGTTAATATACCCTGAAAATACGATTCCCGTATAGTAATCGTTTCTCTGAACAAGTCCGAGGTCGATGATAAGCTTGTTGCCGAGTTCAAGCACGGAAAGTTCTTTATAGATTGTGTGGAGATAATCAAGAGCGTTTTCGGCACCTGTACCTTTGCAGATGTCATATGCCTCATCAAACACTTCTTCACCGCCGAAAAGTGACGGGAGCGAACGGATTGCGGAAACAGTCTTACAAGGCTTGAGTTTGTCAAGAAGATTGTTAAGCGCCGAGTAGTTTTTACTTTCGATTGATACTCTGATTTTTTCTTTGTAATCGTTATCAATATCAAGTTCTTTTGACAGAGCATTGAATACTTCGGCGTGTCCGAGTTCAATTCTGAAATCATCGGCAACGGCTGAAATGCTTTTTATTGCCGAGGTGAGAATTTCAAGGTCGGCTCTTTTTCCTTTTGCCCCGAGAAGTTCAACACCCATCTGAAGAAATTCGTTTCTTCTTCCTGCAAGTGACGGATTGTTGCGATATACTGCCTGCTTGTAGTAAAGTCGAACAGGAAGTGTATTGTTTTTAAGTCTTGTAGAAACCATTCTTGCAATCGGCAGAGTGGAATCAGGACGGGCAACAAGAAGCCTGCCTTTGTTATCGGTTGTCTTGAACATTGATTCCTGCGAGATTCCGCTTGACGGAATTGAGAACACATCATAGAATTCAAGAGCAGGAGTTATTACCCGTTTAAATCCGCCTTTGACAAATACCTTTTCAATGCTTGTGCAGATATAATCCATAGCGGAACATTCGGCGAACAAAAAGTCCTTTGTTCCCTCGGGAGTCATTTTTAAATTCTTTTTCATAATTACCTCTCAACGCTTTAGTGTGTTAATACGGTAATATACTAACACACTAAACTTGATTTGTCAACACTATTAAGATGAAACGAAAATTTTACGATTATTCATTTGTATTATCTGAGGATTCGTCTTCATCATTTGTTTTGTTACGGTTGATGAATTTCATAAATTTTTCTCTTTGCTGCATTTCTTTTTCTTCACGAAGTTTTTTCTGCTCTGCGGCAATTTTGGTATAGTTAAGCACCTCAAAGTCAAGAGCCTCCTGAGCTATTCTTCCCTTTGAGTCAATTTTGTTTTTAACTCTCTTGCCGACAAGAGCATAGATTACGGCATAGATTGGAGTTCCGAGTATAAGACCGAGCACACCGAACATTCCTCCGCCGACAATTACGCTGAACAGTACCCAGAAGCTTGAAAGACCGACCTGACTGCCGATAATCTTCGGCTTGAAAAGATTGCCGTCAAGCTGCTGAATTATAACTATAATGATTATGAAAATAATCATGTAAATCGGATCAATAAGTAAGAGGATAAAAGCACTCGGAATTGCACCGATGAATGGTCCAAAGAACGGAATAATATTCGTTACACCGATAAGAACCGCAATAAGCGGTGCGTACGGTAATTGACAAATTGACATTGTAATGAATGTGAGAACACCGAGAAAAGCCGCATCAATGATATCGCCAACGAGAAAACGACCGCATTTTGTATCTGTAATATCGACAATTTCATAAATCTTAGGAAGATACTTTATCGGAATAAAAGCAACAGCAAGCTTTTTTATCTGACGGCAAAGTGTTTCCTTTGCGGCAAGGAAGTAAACTGAAATAACGATTCCGAGCAGGAAGTTATACACACCGTTACACGTAGACATAATTGCGCTGAATACGGCATTTGTAGAGTTGCCGAGAAAACTGGTGATATTGCCTGCCGAAATAAAGTTTGTAATATACTTGAAGAAGTTGTTTATTACTTCACTTGCGTCAATTTCCATACTGAATGTATGGTTAATCCAATGCACTACTGTTTTTGTCATGTCAGAAAGTACGCCTGCATACTGCGGCAGGCTGTTAATAAGACTGAACAGGCTGGCTGCAATCTGCGGAACTACAATTGAGATTATAACAACAAAAATTGCTACTACAATTGCATAGGTTATAATAAGCGCAAGGGGTTTTCTGAAGTTAGCAAGGAATTTTCGCTTTCGCCCCATTCTGCCGAAAACTTTGGAGTAGAAAAATTTGTAAGGATAGTTAAGGATGTAAGCAAAAAGGAACCCGATTGCAAACGGAGTGATTATGCCTGTTATCCAACCGATTGCCGACCACACAACATTCATATTATCTTTTACAAGTAAAAGAAATACTGTAAATGAAATGCAAATCAGCAAAGTTTTTAGCGAAAGCAGTTTTTTCATTTAGACAACTCCTTAAAATAATGACATCTGTGAGCTTTCAGGCAAATCCTTGAGAACTCCGACATCTTTCAGTGTTTCAATAACAGCCTTAGTAACCTTTGTTTTTATCTGCATATCTTCAATTGAAAGATATTCTGTGTGCTTGCCCGTTTCTGCGAGTGAATCTGCGGCGGCGCCGCCTACACCGGGTAAGGATGAAAACGGAAGTCTGATTTTTCCGTCCTCTACCTTGAACATTTTAGCCTCGGATTTGTAGATATCAACAGGAAGAAATTCAATTTTTCTTGCCATCATTTCGTTGACAATCTGCAAAGTCTGGAACTCTGCTTCATCCTTGGCTGTGGCTTCGTGAACACTCTGTTTTTGTTTTATGTTGTTCATCTTGTCACGGACAGCCTGATGTCCCTGCATGGCAATTGCACCGTCAAGATTTTCGCTTCGTACGGTAAAGTATGCCGCATAATATTCAACGGGCTTGTGAACCTTGTACCAACCGAGTCTGAGCGTTGCAATCATATAGGCTGCGGCATGGGCTTTCGGGAACATATACTTGATTTTCATACATGAATCAATATACCATTCGGGAACATTGTGTTCACGCATAGCCTTGAAGTGTTCTTCTGTAAGAAGTTTTGTTGCGTTACCTTTACGGACAATCTCCATTATTTTGAATGCCATACCCGGTTCAAGACCTTTGTGCATAAGATAAGTCATAATCGAGTCACGAGTACCGATTACTTCCGAAATTGTACAGGTTCCGTTATGAATAAGTTCCTGAGCGTTTCCGAGCCATACATCGGTACCGTGCGAAAGACCTGCAATCTGCAAAAGGTCGGTAAAGGTTTTGGGCTGTGCCTCAATGAGCATTCCTCTTACGAAGGCAGTACCGCATTCAGGAAGGCTGAATGTACCGGTTTTTGAGTCGATATCCTCCTCAGTAACTCCGAGTGCTTTCGGAGAAGTAAACAGCGACATAACCTCGGGATCGCTCATTGAAACCTTCATTACGGGGATACCTGTGTAGAGCTCAAGATAATGATAGATTGTCGGAACATCGTGTCCAAGCTCATCAAGTTTTGTGATTGTATCATGAATTGAATGGAAGTCGAAGTGGGTTGTAATGTTATCTGAGTTCACATCATTTGCAGGATGCTGAACAGGGCAGAAATCGTAAACATCGTTTGTTCTCGGCACAACAACCATACCGCCGGGGTGCTGACCTGTGGTTCTCTTAACACCCGTACAACCGATTGCAAGACGCTTTTCCTCAGCCTTGTGCATTACAAGACCTCGCTCCTGTGCAAACTTCTTAACGAAGCCGAGTGCTGTTTTTTCGGCTACGGTAGAAATTGTTCCCGCTTTGAACACATTATTCTTACCGAAGAGCTCTTCCGTGTAACGGTGAGATTTTGACTGATACTCACCGCTGAAGTTAAGGTCGATATCAGGCACTTTGTCGCCTTTAAAGCCAAGAAATGTTTCAAACGGAATTTCGTGACCGTCCTGATCCATAAGAGTGCCGCATTCAGGACAGTTTTTTGGGGGCATATCAAAGCCTGAGCCGTAACTGCCGTCTGTTATAAACTCGCTGTGTTTGCAGTTTGGACATACATAGTGCGGACAAAGCGGATTAACCTCCGAAATACCGGACATAGTAGCTACGAAAGAAGAACCTACCGATCCTCGTGAACCGACAAGATATCCGTGTGCCTCACTGTCTGCAACAAGCTTTTGAGCAGTCATATAAAGCACGGAGAATCCGTAGGTTGTGATTGAATTAAGTTCCTTGTCAAGTCTTGCCTTTACGATTTCAGGCAATGGATCACCGTATTTCTCTTTTGCTCTTTTCCATGTAATATCAATAAGCTGTTCCTGTGCGCCCTCAATGTTAGGCGGGAATGTACCCTTTGGAATAGGTCTGATATATTCGCACATATCGGCGATTTTATTGGGATTTTCTACTACATACTCATAGGCTTTATCCTTGCCGAGCCACTCAAATTCCTTGAGCATTTCAGCAGTTGTTCTGAAATAAAGCGGAGCCTGTTGTTCGGCATCTTTAAAGCCCTGACCTGCCATAAGAATTTTTCTGAATTCGGAATCTGTCGGATCCATAAAGTGGACATCGCAGGTTGCGCATACAGGCTTGCCGAGTTCTTTTGCAAGCTTAATTATTGTACGGTCAATTTCATGAAGTTCGTCAACAGAATTAAATCTGCCGTCACGAATCATAAAGCTGTTGTTGCCTGCAGGCTGAATTTCAAGATAATCATAGAATGACGCAATCTGTTTGAGTTCGCCCCACGGCTTGCCCTCAAGAATTGCCATGTAAAGCTGACCTGCACAACAAGCTGAGCCAATTATGAGTCCTTCTCTGTACTTCACAAGCTCACTTTTGGGAATTCTCGGCTTTTTGTAGAAATAATTAAGATGACTGTAAGAAATAAGTCTGTAAAGATTTTTAAGACCTGTTTTATTCTTTACAAGAATAATCTGATGATAGGTCGGAAGCTTTTTAAAATCTCCGCCTGCTATCTTTGTATTAATGTCGTTTGTTTTTGTTATACCGTAATCATCTGTAAGTCGCTGACAGAGATTTATAAAAATTCTCGCAAGCATTTCGGCATCATCGGTTGCTCTGTGATGATTGAAGTCGCCGAGCCTTAAAAATTTTGCAACCGTATCAAGCTTGCAGTTCTTGATATCTGTGAGAATCGCTCTTGAAATTGCAACCGTGTCGATTGAAGTGTAGTTATATTCCCTGCCCATATCTTCACAAGCTTTTGCTATGAAGGATGTGTCAAAGGGAGCATTGTGAGCAACAAGCACATTGTCACCGGCAAATTCAAGAAATGCACCAACCGCATCGCTCTGTGACGGAGCGTCCTTTACCATATCATCGGTAATGCCTGTAAGCTGAGTGATTTTCTGCGGAATCGGCATTTCGGGATTTGCAAAGGTTGAAAAAGTATCGGTGATGACACCGTTTTCAACCTTGACTGCGCCAATTTCGGTAATCTTGTCACGGGCGGCTGAAAGACCTGTTGTTTCTATATCAAAGCAGATGAATGTGCCGTCAAAACCTGTGTCGGCATCACCTTTTACAGACTCTACAAGGTCATCCATAAAGTATGCCTCAACACCATAGATGATTTTAATTTTCTCTTCGTCTTTGTTGATTTTATCTGCGGCTTTCATTGCATCGGGAAAAGCCTGTGCGACACCGTGGTCAGTAATTGCAACGGCTTTGTGTCCCCACTGATAAGCACGGTTTACAAGGTCACCTGCCGATGTTACGGCATCCATCTGCGACATATTTGTATGCATATGGAGTTCAACACGCTTTTTCTCGGCATTATCAACAACTTTTACTTTTTGAGCCGTACCGATTGAACGGGCATTTACAACAAGTTCGCCTGCATATTTATCGTACTCAACATCACCCTGAACAACGATTGTATCGCCTTTTTTAATATTATCAATTACGGCTGATTCCTTGATTGAATTGAATACTTTAGCTGTTGTTGAACCCGTATAATCGGTTATGTCGATAGTGAAAATATTTTTGTCACCGCTTTTAGTGACTTTCTTTTCAATATCAAATACATCGCCCCACACCACAATTCTTCCCGAATCACCTGAAATTGAAGAAATGGGAATCATTTTTCCCCTGATTGAACGACCGTATAACGGACGGATTGAGGACTGAATAATCTGCGGTGTTGCAAACTTGCCCTCACGAACTTCAATTTCCACAGTAGTGTTTTCAGCGTGTTTTTCTTCTCTTTTCTCCGCTGTTTCAACCTCTTCCTGATAGAATTCAGCGGCTTTCTGAAGATTTTCTCGGTTGATTTTCTCCTGAGCATCCTGAATAGCGGCTTTGTATTCTTCGCTGTTTTCTTCAACCTCAAAGGTTCCGGTATAATTCACGGAAATGTAAAGATTAAATTCTTCCGAAATGAGCTTTATAAGTGCTTTGTCAAAGCCTTTACTGTCAAGGAGAGTTTTTCCGCCGTTAAGAAGATTTATCGTAAGCGTATTGTTTTCAAACCTAACCTCAGCATTGTTGAGAGTTCCGTTAATACTCGGAATATCTCGCCTTACGGCTGCGTATAGCTGAGGAAAATAATCAGCGGAAAACAACTCTGTCGGAAAATGCGGTTTTATTACAGTATGATACGCAAGTGCCTTGGTAATCAGCTTTTCCGTGTCAAAAAGCGTATTACGCTCAACGAGCCCGTTGAATTTTACTGTTAAAGTAATCAAACGGGCTTGTTTGTTAATATTAAGTTGTGTCAGTTCTCCCTGTGAAATCTTTTGCGGCAGTTTAATGCCAAATTTGGAGTCAAAGACTTCTCCTAATGTTTTCATATATGTCCTTCTGTCATATTACAGCAAATGTATTTTGACTGCTGATAGAGTTATAATTTTTCTACTTCTTCCAAAAGTGCGTCAACGAGTTTATCTTCCGGAACTTTGCGAAGAATTTCGCCTTTTTTGAATACAAGCCCGCAACCGTCACCGCCTGCGATGCCAATATCAGCTTCTCTTGCCTCTCCGGGACCGTTTACAACGCAACCCATTACCGCTACTTTGATATTCTTTTTACAGTTTCTGAGTTTATCTTCAACCTCATTTGCAATCTTCACAAGGTCAATTCTTGTTCTTCCGCAAGTCGGACATGAAACAAATTGAACTCCGTCTTTCTCAATATCAAGAGCCTTGAGGATATCATGAGCGGCATAAACTTCCTTTACAGGATCGGCTGTGAGTGAAACTCTGATTGTATCGCCGATACCATGGAGGAGTAATGCACCGATTCCGGCAGAAGATTTGATAATACCCATTCTTTCTGTTCCCGCCTCTGTAACACCGAGGTGAAGCGGATAGTCACACCTTTCTGCGGCAAGCTCATAGGCTTTAATCATAGTAGAAACGGTTGAACTTTTCATTGAAAGAACAATATCGTTGAAATCAAATTTTTCAAGAAGTGATGCATGGTACAAGGCGCTGTCGCAAAGTGCCTCGGGTGTGGGATGACCGTATTTTGCAAGAATTTCCTTTTCAAGCGAACCTGAGTTAACACCGATTCTAATCGGAATGCCACGCTGTCGGCAAGCGTCTGCCACCGCCTTTACCCTATCATCTGATCCGATGTTACCCGGATTGATACGGATTTTGTCGATGCCTGCCGCACATGCCTCAAGCGCAAGCTTATAGTCAAAATGGATATCGGCTACAATCGGGACGCTTACAGCCTCTTTGAGGGCAGGAATAAGCTTTACTGCTTCTTTATTAGGAATAGCTGCACGAATGATTTCGCAACCGGCCTCTTCAAGCTCTTTTGCCTGTCTTACAGAACCCTCAATATCGGTTGAGGGAATGTTGAGCATTGACTGAACGCTTACTTTAGCACCGCCGCCGATTTTTACATTGCCGGCAGTTACCTGAATTTTACTTCCCATAAAATTTCCTCCGTTTGTCTACATTCCGGGGAATGTTCCCGTTACAAGCTGGAACACATCTTTCACCGAAATAATAAGCATAAATGCAAGCAACAGAACAAGACCGACTGTATTCACAATCTGTTCTGCCTTTCTCGGAATTGGCTTTTTGAATATCCATTCAATCAGCAAAAATAAGAATCTTCCGCCGTCAAGCGCCGGGAACGGCAGCATATTTACAATTCCGAGGTTTACCGTAATGAGTATCATTACAAAAAGAATGTTATTGACTGCATCTACGAAGCCTGTTTGAAGTCCCATTGATGCAACCTGAGTGACAGCTGTAGCAATACCAACAGGACCTGACATATCATTGAATGTAAATCTGCCCTGAACAAGCCACACCAGAGATGTCCACACGGTTTTTGCCATTGAACAGGTCTGTGTGAATGTTTCACCGAGAACAGTACCGACATTTTTCTCAATCGGTTCAACTGCAAAGTCAAACGCAACAGTAGGTTTGTTTTCCTTTTCGGCATCCTCATCAGCGTAATAGGTGAAAAACTGTACATTTTCAAGTGTTATTTCTTTGCCGTCACGAACAACTTTTACATCACCCATGAATCTCGGTCTTGATGTAGTTGTGTCTATTTCGGGTGTTTTATACTTTGACATATCATATGATTTGTCAAGTGCATAAATTGACTTGCAAGTTTCATCAAGAAGTTTTTTAGCCTCGTCTTTGCTTGCAGCCTTATTTATTTTTGAACAACCCTCAGCAAGAGCATTGTAGTATTTTTGAAGTTCATCCTTTGAAAGAGATTCGTCTTTTGCATACTCATTATATACACCGCAAGCGGCAGATGTTGCTCTTTCTTTGTATACCTCAAGTGTATTTCCTTCTACTGTTTCATATGGAAGAGTTGAGATTGCAAACTGCAAATCTCGTGAATTCCAAATCGAATAACCGTTCACTTCAACAATTTTATCCCCTGTTTGTAAACCTGTGTTTGCAGTAAATGCATTGGGTTGAAACTGAGATATTGTAGTTGAACTGTAGCTGTCAGCCTGAACGGTAAAGGCAAACATCATAACAAAACCGAGAAGAATATTCATAACCGCACCTGCGATTATGATAATCATTCTCTTCCAAACTTTTGCGTTATTAAAAGCACCTTTTTCTTCACTGTCTTCATCCTCTCCTTCCATGGCACAGTAACCGCCTATAGGAAAAAGACGAAGCGAGTACCTTGTTTCGCCTTTAACAAAACTGATTATTTTCGGTCCCATTCCGAGTGCAAATTCATTTACCTTTACACCCGAAAGCTTTGCGGTAATAAAATGACCGAATTCGTGAGAAAAAATTATAAGCTCAAAAAGTAATATTCCTATTACAATAAGAGCCGCAACTGTTAAAATTTGCATTAAAATAAATCAACTCCAAAATATTCATTGCCGTCGCAAAGACGGCAGTGGAAAATATTACCGCAAATTATAGCTTAGAGAGTACATACTCTCTTGCAAGTTTGTCTGCCTTTAACACATCATCAATGCATAAAGGCTCAAAATTGTCTATGTTATCAATTGCACCCATAACAAGGTCACCAATTTCAAGAAAAGTGATTTTACCTTCTCTGAAAAGTCGGTTAGCCTCCTCATTAGCACCGTTGGCAATTGCTGTTGCAACGCCTCCGAGTGAAAGAGCTTTTTTACAGGCTCTCAGACATTTGAAAGTATCATAATCAGGTTCAAAGAAAGTCATTTTGCCGATTTGAGCAAGACTTAATTCACCGACAGGTGACTCATATCTTTCCGGATATGTAATTGCATACTGTATCGGAATCCTCATATCGGGGAGTCCAAGCTGTGCAATTACGGAATTATCTACATATTCTATGAGAGAATGTATGATACTTTCACGATGAACAACAACATCAATGTTTTCTGGCTGAACATCAAAAAGCCATCTCGCCTCAATGATTTCAAGACCTTTGTTCATCATTGTAGCAGAGTCGATGGTTATTTTTGCACCCATACTCCAATTTGGATGATTGAGAGCCTCATTAACTGTTACATTTTTTAAGTCTTCGACTGTTTTACCAAAGAACGGGCCGCCGGATGCTGTAAGAATGAGCTTTTTAAGCATTTTCTTTTCAGGCATTCCCTGCAGACATTGGAAGATAGCAGAATGTTCACTGTCAACGGGAAGAAGCTTTACACCGTTCTTCTTTACCGCATCACATACAAGCTTACCGCCTGTTACAAGCGTTTCCTTGTTTGCAAAAGCAATATCTTTTTTAGCGTTTGCCGCTGCAAGCGTAGGCTTTAAGCCTACCATTCCGACAACCGAATTTACAATAAGGTCGGCATTTTCAAGCGTTGCCGCCTCAATAAGTCCGTCCATACCGCTTAAAACACGGGTGTTTGTATCTTTTATATTATCTTTGAATTCTTTGGCTTTTTCTTCGTTAAAAACTACTGCAAGTTCAGGTTTGTATTTTCTTACCTGTTCTTCAAGCAGCTTTATATTTGTTGACGCCGTGAGTGAGGAAACTTTTAAATTAAGTTTATCTGCAACATCAAGCGTCTGAGTTCCGATTGAACCCGTCGATCCGAGAATTGAAAGTGAATTTACCATTTTAGTTTACCCCACTGTTATGAAAGGTATGAATTGATTGATTGCCACAAGAACAGGGGCAGTAAATATTATGCTGTCAAACCTGTCAAGCATTCCGCCGTGACCGGGAAAAATTGAACCGTAGTCCTTGATTCCGTAATTTCTTTTGATAAGTGAAAAGCTCAAATCACCGAGAATTGAAACAGGAGCGTCAATTACACCGAGAAGAATCAATGCCCAGAAATTGATGTTAGCATCAGGCATAACACAAAAATGAAATATAAGGCCTATAATTACTGCTGTGAGGTCGCAGAAAAGTATTCCGCCGATTGCGCCCTCAACAGTCTTCTTAGGGCTGATTTTCGGGCAAAGTTTGTGCTTGCCTAACGATGCTCCGATAAAAAAGCCGCCTGCGTCTGCCATCCACGGCAATGCGAAAATACATATATAGCAGAAAGTAATTGATACAGATGATGCACAGGCAATCGGTACGGCACTCATTCCAAAAGAAATTAAAAAAGTTCCGAACACTGAATATGCAACATCGGCATAGTTTGTCTTTTCGTGTTTAAAAATCATTACGGCAAAGACTGTCAGTATAAAAGCAAAAATCAAAACATACAGATACTTTGTCGTAACTAAAACCGAAAGCAGAAAAGTAAACAGCATACAAGGTATTGAAAGGTGAAATTTATAAAGCATCTTTCTTGCATGAAGGTACTCACCTGTCATAAATGCCGAGAATGCTCCTATGACTATGCCTACAAATGGGTGCCAAAGTTCCGAAACAAACAGAACGATCAGCAGTATTGGTATTCCTATTACGGCTGTCAGCAGCCGTGGCTTGAGGGATTTCATTTTATATCAACTCTCATCAGACTCCACCGTATCTTCTGTTTCTGGAGGAGTATATTTTTAACGCTTCGTCAAGGTCTGATTTCTGAAAATCAGGCCAAAGCTTGTTCATTATAACAAATTCCGTGTAGGCTGACTGCCACAAAAGGAAATTTGAAATTCTGTATTCACCGCTCGGTCTGATAATAAGGTCGGGATCGGGCTGACCTGCGGTATAAAGATAATTTGAAAAAAGATTTTCTGTTATGTCATCGGAAGAAATTTTTCCGTTTCTGACATCTTCGGAAATGTTTCTAACGGCTCTGACAATTTCGTCACGACTGCCGTAATTCATAGCTATATTGAGAACCATACCGTCACGGTCTTTTGAACTCTCCTCGTTTTCAATCATAAGCTCACGAAGTTCATCGTTAAAACCCGACTTATCACCGATGAATTTTACCACAATACTGTCATCCTTAAAATCTTCAAGTGCTTCATTAAGATATGATTTAAAGAGCGACATTAGTGCATCAACTTCCTCCTGCGGTCTTTTCCAGTTTTCGGTTGAAAAAGCATATACGGTAAGGTACTTTACTCCGATATCGGAACAGTATCTTGTTATGGTTCTGAAAGTTTTCGCACCCTGACGGTGACCTGCTTTTCTCGGAAGTCCTCTTTTCTTTGCCCAACGGCCGTTGCCGTCCATAATAATTCCGATATGTGAAGGCAGATTGAGGTCTGTAACCTCAATCTGCTCATCTTTTTTCTTTGAGAAAAAAGCCATATTACATCTCCAAAATTTCTTTCTGCTTTACTGCAGAAACGCTCTCAACTTCTTTGACATACTTATCTGTAAGATCCTGAGCTTTCTTTTCGCCCTGCTTGAGATCGTCCTCTGTAAGCTCGCCGTCCTTCTTCATAGCTTTAAGCTTGTCGATAAGTTCACGGCGGACATTACGAATCTGAATCTTTGTTTCCTCAGCAATCTTCTGAACATCTTTTACGATTTCTTTTCTTCTGTCCTCTGTGAGGGGCGGGAAAATAAGACGAATAATCTTACCGTCATTCTGTGGGTTGATGCCGATATCGGAAGTCTGGATAGCCTTTTCAATCTGTCTTAATACAGACGCATCCCATGGCTGAATGGTAAGAGTTCTTGCCTCTGTAACAGATACTGCGGCAAGCTGGTTTACGGGTGTGGGTGCGCCGTAATAGTCAACCTTTACCTTATCAAGAACTGCGGGATTTGCTCTGCCTGCTCTGATTTCCGAAAATTCCGTGCGCATATGCTCAAGTCGTCTGTCCATACTTTCGCCGGCTTTTTTTAACTGTGTCTGCATATTTATGCCTCCTGTGTAATAATTATTGTTAAAAAGTCAGTAAAAAATTCAAATTAATTGTTGGCTGTTACGATTGTACCGATGTTTTCACCGCATACAGCTTTGTAGATATTTTCGGGATCTTCAATACTGAATACAAGAATCGGAAGATTATTGTCCTTGCAAAGCGATGCCGCTGTGCTGTCCATAACAGCGAGATCCTTGTTGAGAACATCATGGAAAGAAATTGTATCGTACTTCTTTGCATTCGGATTTTTCTTGGGATCGCTGTCATATACACCGTCAACCATAGTAGCCTTCATTACGATATCAGCCTCAATTTCTGCCGCACGAAGAGCCGCTGCTGTGTCTGTGCTGAAGAACGGGTTGCCAGTTCCGCAACCGAATACTACTACTCTGCCCTTCTGAAGGTGAAGAACTGCTTTGTTTCTGATGTACGGTTCTGCAATCTGATGCATAGCGATAGCTGTCTGAACACGAACATTAACTCCAAGCTGTTCGAGTGCATCACAAACACCGAGTGCATTGATTGTTGTTGCAAGCATACCCATATGGTCGGCTCTTGTTCTGTCCATTTCGCCTGAGCTTCTGCCACGCCAGAAGTTACCGCCGCCTACTACGATGCCGACTTCTACGCCTGCGTCAACACATTCTTTAATAGGCTTGCAGATTTTGAGAACAGTTTCAAAATCAATTCCGTGTTTCATTTCGCCTGCAAGTGATTCGCCTGAAAGTTTTAATAATACTCTTTTATATTTTGGTTTCATACATAACACCCCATGGTAATTTATAATTACTAATATAATACAATATCTTGTAGGGTTTGTAAAGGTTTAGTGGCAGTTTTTTGAATAAATAACCGAAAGCTGAATGGTTATGTCATATGAAATACTAAAAAATTATTAAAAATGACCGCAAATGCACTGTATGTGCTAACTCTTCACTGTAAATCCGTTGACAACAAATCTTGCCATACGATACAATTATATATATGAAAAATAGCACCTTTTATTAAGAAAAACAGGTCAAAAAAATAACGCTGAACCTAAAATAAAGATCAGCGTTTGTGGCGGAGAGAAGGGGATTCGAACCCCTGATACGGTGTTCACCGTATACATGATTTCCAATCATGCTCCTTCGGCCAGCTCGGACATCTCTCCAAACGACCTGTTTATTATATCAAATGAAATCAGAAAAATCAAGTGAGATTTTGAAATATTTTAATTTTATGTGGCGAACTATGAAAAAACTATTTTCTATTATTTTAATTTTGGTAGCTTTATTGCAAATATCTTTAACAAGTGCATTTGCAACTGCAAGCGTAAGTTTTGAAATGCAGAATGCAGATATGAAGCCAAACAGGCTGTTCAGCGTTGTACTTTCCGCAAATTCCGGCAATCGACTTTCTGCCGCAACTTTTGAATTTACATATGACCCCGATTATATCGAATTCAGAAAGGTTAAGGCAGTGAATAACGGCTCAAAAATTCAGGTCAACAAGAAAAGCGGCAAGGTTAAAGTTGTTTTTCTTAATTCTGAAGGACAAAATATTTCGGGCGGAAGTGATGTCTTAACGCTTGATTTCAAAACAATAAAAGAAGGTACTGCGTATATTGACTACACGGTGAATCAATGTGTTGATTCCGATGTGAACTTTATGGATGTTGGAAGTTGCACTGCATCGTGTATCAGAATATATAAAAATGCGTCGGGAACGGTTAGCGGCGGAAGTTTCTCGTCAAGCAATAAAAACAGCACGCAAGCTACAGGAAAGGGCGGTAAAAGTAAACACCCGACAGAGCCTACAACTGTTAATGCCTCAGATGACGAATATATTGATTACAATCCCATTAAAGATAAGCAAATAAAATTTTTCCTTGCCGGCATGGGCATAACTGCGGGATGCTTGGCTATATTGGCTGTTGCGTATGCAATCGGTAAAAAAACAGCTCAGAAGAAAGCTGAAAAAGAGAAAAATCACAATGACAATACTCTTGAAAACAAGACTTCCGATGATTGATTCGTGAGTCTTTTACTTTGCCTTTCTTCCCTGCGTGATATCACGCTTTGCAAATTCACGGTTGATTGAGTTTAAAACACGCTTTTTATCGGCACTCCACATAGGTGCAACGAGCAGTTTTTTATCCCCGTCACCTGTTAAACGGTGAATTACAACATTTTCAGGCAACACTTCAACGCAATCGCAAAGAATATCAATATAATCCTCCATTGAAAGCACATCAAATTTTCCGCTTTCATAGTCATCACACAAATCTGTGTTTTTTAAAACATGCAACAACTGCAGTTTAATTCCGTCGGTTTTACTGCCTGCATATTTTACAGATTCAAGCATCATTTCTTTAGATTCGTTCGGAAGTCCCAAAATAATGTGTGTAATTACATTGATTCCGATTTTATGAAGATTTTCTGCAGCAGAGTCATAAACGGATAGCGGATACATTCTTCTTATATAATCTGCCGATTTTTCATGAATTGTTTGCAATCCGAGTTCTACCCAGACAGGTTTTATCTTGTTCAGTTTTTCAAGAAGACCTAACACATTATTTCCCAGGCAATCGGGACGGGTTGCAATTGAAAGAGCAACAATGTCGGGTTCTGAAATTGCATCTGTAAATATTTTTTCAAGATATTCAACAGGCGCATAGGTATTTGTGAACGGCTGAAAGTATGCAATAAACTTTTTACAGTCGGATTTCTTTTTTATTCGCAGTTTAGCCTGATCGATTTGTCCGTGAACAGGAAGAAGTGCATCGGAGGCAAATTCTCCGGAGCCTCCCCTGCTGCAAAAAATACAGCCCCTTGTTCCGAGGGTTCCGTCACGATTCGGACAGGTCATATTACCATTCAGCGAAATTTTGTACACCTTTTCACCGAATGTATTTTTGAGATACTTATTAAGGGAGTAGTAATTCATAATAAAACACCTGATAAATTAAAAAGGTCGGCAGAAAAGCCGACCTTTGTGTCTTTCGACATATTAGAGAGGAAATCTATGAAAAGTTCTTGTAAGCATTATCTATGTGAAGTTAAAGTGTTTTTTATTTATCTTTAACTTACAAGCATATAATAACTGTCTTATGTGACAGAAAATTGAACGCTTGTGTAAAGTAATGTGAAAGTTTAAAAAGATTATGAGAACTTTCTGATATATTCAAGAAACTTTGCATAGAGCTTGTCCTCAAGCTCTTCAAGAGTATCATCTATACCGCCGTTAAAAAACATTTTATTGTGCTTTGAAAGTGAAAGGTATGCACCGATCATACTCTTTCTGACTTCATCCTGCAAATCCTCTCCAAGTTCATTGCCGCAGGAAAGTCCGAGAAAGATATTGCCGTCAACAAGCTGTGACGCAACAGCTGCATTTTTCAATTCAAAAGAATTGAATTTGCCAAGTCCGGTTGCAAATTCACGGAGCGAGAACTCCTCTTCACCTTTCTTGTATTTTTTTTGTTTTTCTGAAATTTCATTTTCACATACTTCAAGCGAAAAGTTTCCGCCGGTAATATATTCGTGCATATAATCCGGATTTATAGCAAGGACATTGTAAAGTCGCATTGAGTTCACGGCTGTTTCAAGACAGGAAAATGATGCAAACTGCATATTGCTGTCATTCAGCTTGATGAAACTGTACATATTCTGAAAAACAGACTTGTTGACTACAAGCAAAACAAGTCTTTCGCTCTCACGCACATCTGACAAAAGAGGGCTTGTCAGGTACGACATGGTGAACTTATACGACTTATTTACATAGTCACTCAATAAATCCAAAAATCCGTTTAAAAAATCATTTTCTCGTATTGTAAATTCAAACATATATTCACCTATCTAAATAATTCCATATCTGCGTTGTAGAGGTCATTTCTTGTGATGTCGATATCACAGGAAACCAAAAAACGGTTTTCAAAAGCCGATATAAGCAGATTCGGATTCACATTATCTGAACTGCCTGCCGACAAAACAACATCAAGTTCTGCAAAGTCGAACTTCTCGGTTACTTCAAAGCTCTTTATACCCTGTTTTATGTCAACGGTTTTTATGCCTTTTTTAGATTTCTTTTCAACTTCAATACTTTCGCTTGTCAGCAGTTCTTTGAGTTGTTCGCATACTGTACGGGAGTTTTCACCGTCACAGGAAATCTTGATTGTAAATGATGCAAAAGTAATCTTTCCGGCTTTCATAACGGGTTCCGTTACATCAAACACACGAAGTCCTCTCGGCAGACATCCGTTAAGCCTTGAGATGATTTCTTCAAACGGAAAGCTTTCATCCTCAAGCTTGACATCCATACATTCGTTTACACCTCTGAAACCAAGCGAAAGCGGCAACGGAAATGTTGCAAACGGATGTGGGTTAAATCCTTCTGTATGCCAGATAGGGATTTTGCTCTTGTGCAATGCACGGAGCATACATCGATTGAGGTCAAGGTGCGAAATATAGCGACATTCAAAATCTTTTTTAAACCATATTCTTACGCTTTTCAAAACACACACCCTTTCCGTATTTAGCCGCACCGCAGTTGTTGCATTTCAGTCTGCAATGCGGTGTTGTTGTATCTGCGTACGCTTTTTTACATTCTCTGATAAGGAAATCCTTAGTTACACCATAGTCGATATGATCCCACGGAAGAATTTCGTCAAAACTTCTGCGTCTGTTTGCATAAAATGACGGATCAACACCGCATTCATCAAAGAGTTCAAGCCACTTTTCAAGGCTGAAACAATCATTCCAGCCGTCAAAATGAAAACCTCTTTCACATGCAAGCTCCATTACCTTACAAAGTTTTCTGTCACCCCTTGCAAATACTGCTTCAAGATAGCTTGTATCGGCATCGTGATAGTTAAACTGAATTTTTCTTGTTGTAATACTGTCCTTGATGTGCTGTTGCTTTTCATGAAGAACAGGGATTGTATCCTGCGGTTCCCATTGAAACGGGGTGAACGGTTTTGGTACAAAAGAGGATGCAGACGCGGTTACACGCACCGACTTGCCCTTTGGCTTGTCGGGACATTTGTAATATGCATCAACTACAGACTGACCAAGGCCGGCAATTGCGGCGACATCGTCCATTGTTTCGGTAGGCAGACCAATCATAAAATAGAGTTTTACCGTAGTCCAGCCGCCTGCAAATGCAGTTGTGCAAGTCTGCAAAAGTTCATCTTCACGAACATTTTTATTGATAACATCACGCATACGCTGACTGCCTGCCTCCGGAGCAAAGGTGAGTCCGCTCTTACGTACGGTTTTAATCTTATTCATAATGTCATCTGTAAAACCGTCAACACGCAGTGACGGAAGTGAAATGCTGACTTTTTCGTCTTTGCTCCACTCATTCAGCTTGTCAAGCAACGGTACAATCTGACTGTAGTCACTTGAACTGAGTGAAGATAGCGAAACTTCATCGTAACCCGTGTTATCACATAATGCTCTGCATTGTTTATTTATAGTTTCGGGAGATTTTTCACGGACGGGACGGTAAATCATACCTGCCTGACAGAAACGGCAGCCTCTTATACAGCCACGGAAAATTTCCTGAACCGCTCTGTCATGAACTATCTCAACGAGCGGAACTACAAAATTATCAGGATAGAACGACTTGTCCATATCAAGCATAATACGCTTGTGGATTTTAGCGGGAGCATCTCCTTTTGGAGTGAATGACTTGATTGTGCCGTCCTCGTTATATGTTACATCATAGAGTGCAGGAACATATACACCCTCAATTTTAGATGAGAGTTCAAGAAACTCCTGTTTTGATTTACCCTCGGCTCTGCACCTTCTGAAAAGTTCAATAACCTCAAGGTCAACCTCTTCTCCCTCACCAATGAAGAAAATATCGACAAAATCTGCAATCGGCTCGGGGTTGCAGGCACACGGTCCGCCTGCAACTACTATGTTTTTAAGTTCTTTTCTGTCACAGCTTTTAATCGGCACACCCGAAAGCCTGAGCATATTGAGCATATTTGTAAAGCTGAGTTCATACTGGAGAGTAAAACCGATAAAGTCAAAATCGGACACGGGATCTCCGCTTTCAAGCGCATAAAGCGGAATATTGTGTTTTATCATCTCTTCTTCCATATCAACCCATGGGGCAAAAACTCTTTCGCACCAAATGTACGGCACAGCGTTCATAAGACTGTAAAGAATTTTCATTCCGAGATGGGACATACCTACTTCATAGGTATCGGGAAAGCAGAAGGCAAATCTGCAATCTACTTTCTTTTTATCCTTGATTACTTCGTTGAGTTCACCGCCGACATATCTTCCCGGCTTTTGAACTTTCAGAAGTAATTTTTCAACTTCTTTGCTGACCATAGAAATCCTCCGTCAGTAGTACCTGTTGTTTTTACATAAAAGTGACGCAATGAGATACGTACACACAAACAACAGCGAAAAATTATATTTTGAATTTAGCAAAACCATAAAGCCGAGTACCGTCAGCGGAAAAAGAATTATAACAGCAGTTATATTTATGATTCTTTCGGCTGATTTTTCCGAGAATTTTCTGCTCAGAATAACATACATAAGCTGTCCGCCGTCAAGCGACATAACCGGCAGCATATTAAAAAGTCCCGTGCAAAGGTTCGCCATGGCAATCGGCAATAAAAATTCACTATTACATAAGTATAACAGATAAAACAGAATAAAACAAATGAAATTGACTAAAGGTCCGAAAAAAATTATAAAAATGTTCTGACGGGTTGTGTTTAACTGCCTTGAAGAGTTGGTAATCTTGATTTCAAACAGCGAAATTTTGATTTTATCAGGCGGAGATTTGCAAATGAGCATTGCAAAAAGATGACCGCACTCATGAATAATCACAGCCATAACGCAACATAGAAATCCTAAAAATATATTCAGTATCACACATATTGCTCCAAGACAAACGAGTGAATACGAAACCGTAAAATCAATGTTCAGCAGACGAAACTTCATCGCTTGTTGCAGTAAACAGGTTTGATAAATCTATTTTATTATCGCCCGTATCAAAAATAACGGATTTTTCAAGGTTTGAATAGTACCATTCCCGTGTTGCGGCATAGACCTCACCGCCAAATAAATTAAGCAAAAAAGCCGCAAGAGCTATAATAATACAACACACAAGTTGAATCGTTATCACAAGCTGTTTCGGAGAATTTTTCTTTTCATCACTATTTTCAGCCGATAAAGAGTTCACATCCTCCTCATCTAAATCAAGCTCATCCGATACCTTCGGGTATTCCGAATATGAAACAGATTTCCAGTCATCGTCATATGTAATGGTATTTCTGCTATCATTATTTTCTGTCAAAAAAATCACCTCAATGCAATATATGCAATGAGGTGAACAAATTTAACTGCGTCATTCAATCTTTTGGTCAAGGCTCTTGAAATCGCCTTTTGTAAGGTTGACAAAAAATGCAATTGCAAGCATTAACGAGAAAAATTCCGCAATCGGGAAAGCATACCATACGGCTGTATAATCAAACACCATAGAAAGCACCCACGCAATCGGAAGAATGAGTACAAGCTGACGGCAGAATGACATAATAAGACTGCGCAGTCCCTTTCCGACCGCCTGAAAAAGTGTTGTAAAGATAATGCCGGCAGCAGCAGGAATAAAGCAAAGGCTTATGATTCTGAATGCAGGGACACCGATATCCATAATATCCTGTGTGCCACCAAACATAGCAATAAGCTGTTCGGGGATTGTCCACATAAGAATTGTGCCGACCGCCATAATAATTACGCCAATGATGATGCCGCGCTTTAAAGCGGAATACATTCTCTTTTTCTTTCTTGCACCGTAGTTATAACCGATAATCGGCATTACGCCCTGATTGAGTCCGAAACAAGGCATAAATACAAAGCTCTGTAATTTATAATATATACCGAGAACAGTAACGGCAGCCTCCGAAACAGCAAGAATTGCATTGAGTCCGATAATCATAACGGAACCTATTGACTGCATAATTACAGACGGAAAGCCTACAACATAAATAGATTTCAATGTGGAACCATTCAATTTGAAATGTTTGAACGAAACTTTAACTTCGTTATTCTTAAAGAAAAGAATGCAAAGGCAGAAAACCATACCGCAGAATTGACCGAATACAGTAGCAATTGCCGCACCGAGAACGCCCATTTCAGGGAAAATTCCTATACCGAAAATCAGGAGCGGGTCAAAAATAATATTTACAATTGCACCGAAAAGCTGGGATAACATCGGGAATATCATATTGCCTGTTGCCTGAAGCGTTTTTTCAACCATAATCTGTACAATTGAAAAGAACGAGAAGCAAAGTACAACCGTCAGATACTGGATTCCGTAATTTACAATAGCCTCATTCTGCGTGTACATTGCCATAAACGGGCGAACCGCAAAAAGTCCGAGCAATAAAAATATTACATAATTAAAAATACAGGTTACAAAACCGTGAGTTGCTCCGTCGTTTGCCTGAACAAAATTTTTCTCACCTAATTTTCTTGAAACAAACGAGTTTACACCGACTGCCGTACCGGCTGCAAACGCAATCAAAAGCATTTGCAGAGGATACGCAAGCGAAGTTGCGGTCAGTCCGTCTGCGTCATAGTTGCCGATAAAAATACTGTCAACAACATTATACATTGCCTGAATTGTCATTGAAAAAATTGCAGGCAGACTCATTGTTAGAATTAGCCTTGTCATTGGCATAGTTCCCATTTTGTTTTCATGGGGCTTTACTGAATTTTCCATATTTCCCATACTGATTCCTTTCTTATTCGCATACATATAGTTAGTTGATCTTTCGTATCTTCCTGTAAATCCAAAATGCAACAAGCATTACAGCCGTACCAAGCAACACACCGAAAAAGTCAATCCACATATCGCTCACCTGTCCCGATCTTCCCTCAATCCCAAGCTGAATTGTTTCATCAACAAAACAGGTAAACAGTCCGATAGAAACGGTGTAGGGTACAAATTTTATCGGCTTGATTCGGTCAAATGAATAGGCACATGAACAGAGCAATGCTCCCAGAACGGTATATTCCGTAAAATGAGCAATCTTTCTGATTATGTGGTCCGAAAGATTCGGATCGATTCCGAAAAATTTCAAAATTACTGTGACAAAATCAAGGACGCTTTCACTCTCTTGTGCCGACTCAACTGACGGCATTGAAGAATGAATAAACGCAAATGCAATCACTGACGCGGTCAAAACAAACATAATTATTCTGAATCGCATTGAACAGGAATTCGTTTTCATCAAATCACTCCATAATATATTTTACAGATTATTCAGTCAATGTCAACTTTTGAATAATTATTTATCATAATGTACAAATAAATCAAATTTTAAGGCTTTATTATGGAAGATTTTATCTTGCTCAAATATTGAAAAAAACTTTTAAATCTGTTATACTTATCAGGTATTGGCAAAATATAATTTCTAAGGAGCAAATATGTGGTATTTAATAGTATTTTTTATTTCAATGGTTCCGATAGTAGAAATCAGAGGTGCTGTGCCTGTTGCGGTTGCAAATGACTTAAATCTTTTTTGGACATATGTAATCTGCATTTTAGGCAATATGCTCCCGGTTCCGATTATCTACCTCTTTGCAAGAAAGGTTCTTGTTTGGGGTTCTGATAAGAAGTTTATCGGCAGATTCTTTTCTTTCTGTCTTGAAAAAGGCGAAAAAGGCGGCAGAAAGCTTGAGGCAAAAGCAGGCAACGGAATGTTTGTTGCACTTATGCTTTTCGTAGGCATCCCTCTTCCCGGCACAGGCGCATGGACAGGAACACTTGCGGCAAGTATTCTTGACCTCGGATTTAAGAAAAGCGTTATAGCCGTTATGTGCGGTGTTGTTATCGCAGGCATTATAATGGGTATCGGTTCGGTACTTGTTGCAAACGGAATCAACTTTATTTTTGCTCCGTAAATAATTTTGGGCAGCACATCGCTGCCCTTATTTTTTGGTGAATTTATAAAATGGAAAAGAAAAATATATATGATGCAATTATAATCGGCGGCGGTGCATCGGGACTTATGTGTGCAATCACAGCAAAGAAACATGACCGTTCAAAGAAAATTGCAATAATCGAAAAAAATGACAGATTAGGCAAAAAGCTGATGTCAACAGGCAACGGCAGATGTAATCTGACAAATCACTGTATATCTCCCGATAAATATGTCGGTTCTTTCAAAAAGCAGAGTAAAAAAATTTTTGAAAGATTCAGCGGTGATGAAATGGCGAATATTTTTAAAAACTTAGGTCTTTTAAGTTTTTACGATAACGAGGGCAGATATTACCCGATAAGCAAACACGCCGCATCTGTTCTGGATGTTCTGCGCTTACAGGTTGAAACACTCGGAATAGATGTTTTCACAAAACAGAATGTCAATTCTATAAAAAAAGTTTCAAACGGTTTTAAAATTTCGTCTGATGACAGCAAGAAAAAGTACGATTTCATATGTAACAAGCTTGTGATTGCAAACGGTTCAAAAGCCGCACCTAAGCTTGGCGGAAACGCAAGTGCAATTGATTATCTTAAAAATTTCGGTCATAAGGTTGTTCCGTTCTCCCCTGCTTTATGCCCTGTTAAGGTTAAAAGCGATGTTCTGAAAATATTAAAAGGTCTGAGAGTTACGGGCAAGGCACAGTTATACGGTGAACACGGTCGATTAATCAAGGAAGAAACAGGCGAAATTCAATTTACCGAGAATTCGCTGTCGGGAATTTGCGTATTCAATCTTTCATTGTTTGCTAAACCGAACGACAAAATAGTGCTTGATTTATTGCCCGATTATTCGGAAAATGAGCTGATTAAAATAATCAGACAACATATATCATTGTTTTCTGATTTGCCGTGTGAACAGCTTTTGACAGGAATTTTTCAGAAGAGAATCGGACAGGCAATTCTGAAAATCAGCCGAGTTGATTTGTCAAAGATTTGTTCCAATCTTTCAAAGGACGAAGTATCAGGAATTTGCAAAACAATAAAATCGATGTCATTTACAGTAAGCGGAAAAGAAGATTTCTCACACGCACAATGTGCTTTGGGCGGTGTTTTAGGCAAAGAAATTGACGAAAACACTATGATGAGTAAAATTGTGAAAAATCTTTTTATATGCGGTGAGGCGATTGACCTTTGCGGTGAATGCGGAGGATTTAATCTTCATTTTGCATTTGCCGGCGGAATTATTGCAGGAGAAAATTTATGATCAGAGTGAACAATATACATTTAAGCCTTGACTACGATGATAAATCGGTTCGCAAGGCAGTTGCCCAACAGCTGAGGATTGAAGAAAAATCCATAAAAAGCTGTAAGATTTTTCGCAGATCGGTTGACGCAAGAAAAAAGGATAATATCTACTTTCTTACAACCGTTGACGCTGAACTTAATATCAACGAGGATAAAGTCTGCAAAAAGTGCGGTAACGCTCAAATTGCGAGAAAGTATGAATATAATCAGATGAAATTTGGCAATGCGCCCTCCCCCATTGTTGTCGGAGCAGGTCCGGCTGGATTGTTTGCGGCACTTATTCTGGCAAGAAGCGGTGCAAATCCAATTCTTATTGAAAGAGGTCGTGATGTTGATAGGCGAACTGCCGATGTGAACAGGTTCTGGACAAGCGGTCAGCTTGACATAACTTCAAATGTTCAGTTTGGTGAAGGCGGTGCGGGAACATTTTCTGACGGCAAACTGAATTCAGGTACAAAAGATATAAGACAACGCAAGGTGCTTGAAGAATTTGTAAGCCACGGCGCACCCGATGAAATTCTCTATAACGCAAAGCCGCATATCGGAACGGATATGCTAAAAGGAACAATAAAAAATATCCGCAACGAGATTATTGAACTCGGCGGAAGGGTTATGTTTGAAACGAAGCTTGTTTCAATGGCTTTTAGTGATAACAAGCTGAAATCTATAACTGTTGAAACCGAAAACGGCAATGAAATTATAGAAACAGACAATGTTATTCTTGCAATCGGTCACAGTGCAAGGGATACTTTTGAAATGCTTTATGATTTAAAGTTGCCGATTGAGGCAAAGCCTTTCTCGGTAGGAGCAAGAATTGAGCATCTTCGTGAAAAAGTTGACAAGGCACAATACGGCAGGTTTGCGGGCAATAAAAAACTCGGCTCGGCAAATTATAAGCTTAGTACGCACCTTGATAACGGACGGGGTGTGTATACATTTTGTATGTGTCCGGGAGGCAAGGTCGTAAATGCATCAAGCGAAGAAAACAGACTTTGCACCAACGGTATGAGTGAATTTGCTCGAGATGCCGAAAATTCAAATTCAGCGTTGCTTGTAGGAATAACCCCAGATGATTATGAATCCGACCATCCGCTTGCCGGAATGTATTTGCAAAGAAAGCTTGAATCAAAAGCATTCGTTGCCGGCGGTGAAAATTATAATACACCCATACAAAGAGTTGACGATTTTCTTAATAACAGAAAATCCACACATCTCGGTGATGTAAAGCCAAGTATCGGTCCGAATTATGAGTTTTCAAATCTGAACGAGATTTTGCCTGAATATGTCTGCACTTCTATGGCTCAGGGCATTGTGAAAATGGGCAGAATGTTACACGGATTTGATGACGGTGACGCTGTTTTGACCGGCGTTGAGAGCAGAAGCTCTTCCCCAGTCAGAATCATGAGAAAGACAGATACGCTCGAAAGTGTACTTATTGAAGGACTGTATCCGTGCGGTGAAGGTGCAGGCTATGCAGGCGGAATTATCTCCGCCGCAGTTGACGGCATTAAATGTGCCGAAAAAATTATAGAAAAATCGAATAAATAAACCTCCGAAATCAATCGGATTGTGAAACGCCCCCTAAAGGTCAGAGCAAAAAACTGACTTTTAGGGGGCATATCATTGTTTAGAGGCGGTTTATTTTGTATTGTGATTTAAACAAATAACAGCGCCGCCCCGACAGTAAAAATCAAAACAGCAAAATACGCTTGATTGTGCGGGGCGGCTCTTAGATAAACTTATTAAATTTTACTTGGAGTATTTACTCCACTGTCCGTTTGAGTAAATCATATTTACATCGGGGATTTTTAAGTCACCTGTCTGTGCTGAACCGTTATTGAATATAGCATATTCTGCACCATTCGGAAGTTCAAATCTGTATGTATTATTACCTATACTTTCCATGGCCTTGCCGGGCCAGCTCATATAAGTCGAATCTGTTGAACTCCATGCATAGACATTTACTGTTGACCAGTTTTCCGTATTATCGAAATAAACATAATTCTTCGTCTGAATTGAAGTCGGTTCGGTTGTTGGCTCTGTGACATTTGTTGTAGGCTGGGCGGGTGCAACATTTTCTGTGTAAGTACCGCAGTATGAGTTTTCAACAATAAGCTTAACGACATAAGCCTGAATCATAGTTGCGTCTTTTACAGAAATAACAGAATCCTTGTCTACATCTGCCGCAATGAGAGCCTCATCGCTTAAAGTCGATATGTGAACAATGTATCTTTGAACCTCTGTTGAATCACTGACTGTAATTGTTCCGTTTAAATCAACATCACCGATAAGAATTCTGTTTGAAGGCTCTGTTACCGGCTGAGTTGTAGAAGGCTGTGTTGTAGCAGGCTGTGTTGTAGCAGGCTGTGATGTGGTAGGCTGTGTTGCGATTGTAGTAGGACGGACTGTCGTGGAAGGAGCTGTTGTCGGCTGAGTGGGTTTTACAGTCGAATAGTTCTGCCAAGAACCGTTGCTGTAAATTTTATTACCGTCTGCAATCCTGAGGTCATCTGTCTGACTGTCACCGTTGTTGAAGATTACATATTTTGCACCGTCAGGCACTTCAATATCAAAAATATTATTACCCTTGTCGGTCATTTTCTTGCCCGGCCACGATGTCATTTCTTTATTATCATCACTCCAGAAATATGCATTGACCTTAGACCACTTGGTTGATGAGTTATCATACGCAACAACCTTTACGGCATTCGGGTCTACCTTTGTGTATGTATATGTTTCCGGATCGGATGTTGTCTTGCCGTCGCTTGCTTTTACTGTTACTGTGGTTACAGTATCGTAAGCAAGGTTTGTACCGATTGTAATTTTCTGACCGTTTGTGTAGTTTACAAATGCACCGTCATCAATTGAATACTGAGCATTTTTTGCATTCTTGCAATTGAGCGTAAGTGTGAGCTCATCTGTATTGTAGTTTGTTGAACCCGGATTTACTGACGCTGAAGGTCCTTCGGGTTCGGCATCATAGACTACTGCTATACCTGATGAACCTATTGTACCTGAAATGGTGCTTGATGTAATTGTAAATGTATTGCCTGAAACAGCGTCCGTATATGTACCGGGTTTTGCGTAACCGCCGCCGTTTTCTACCGATACCTCGCCGCTTCCGCTGCCTTTTACGATAACAGCACCGCCGTCTTTACGGGTAATTACAGAACAACCGTCTGACACGGTGTAGTAATCAGCTTTGCCGTCCATTGCATTATGGAACTTATTGATTTGGGCAACCTCACTGCTGGTGTAATGAGTTGAGCCTTTTTCTCCCATTTTGATACTTTCTTTGTTGGTTGAAGAAGGACGGGAAAAATAAAGAGCAGTAACTTTATTACGGCTTGCCGCAACCGCATAGGCACGGTCAATAACATTCTGACTCATTTCATTTGAAAAGCCCCAGTCTTTGTTGTTTGACCATGTATCATGGCTTTCACCCCAATAAAGAAGCTTATCGTTTGAAATGCCTTTTTCACTCCAGTTTCCGCTTGAAGTAGGAGCTTTGCCCGAATTAAACGAATCACGGAGTTCTTTACCGTAGTTACTGTCAGTGACAGAAATATAATCGGTATACTCTTTCATAATGTCTTCATTGCCTGTCGAACGATCATCGGGACCACCGAGAATTTCGCCGTAGTTATAAAGGCCGTACTGTGTTACCGATTTCCAGAAATCGTCACCCTCGCTCGGAACGCCAATGTGTTTTGCAGCGTCCCAACGAAGTCCGTCAACACCTACCGACTTGAGTTCCTGAACATAGTTGCAGACTTTTTGCTGAACATATGGATTTTCGGTTGCAATGTCCGGCATACCAATCGAGCCGTGTGTTACCTGCCAACGGTTTTTCCAGTCAATACCTCCGCCGAAGGTATGCCAATACTCGGATGGCTTTAAATCGTTGTCTATGTTGTTGTGATCGCCTCTCAAATGGTTAGCGACAACATCGACAATAATCTTAATCCCGTACTTTTCTGCCTCATCACAAAGCGACTGAAGTTCAGCCTTTGTGCCGACACCATTTGTTCCGATACTGAATGAAATTGGCTGATATAACCAATACCAAGTACCTGTTCCGTTTGGCTGTGCCGGAGAAGTCTGTATACTTGTAAATCCGGCTTTTGCAATTTTAGGCAATTCAGCCTTAATATCGTTATAAGTCCAGTCAAAACAATGTAAAATTACACCGTCCTGAATATTGTCTTTAAGCTTGTACTTATTAGCCGATACGGTTGGCGAGCTTTCTGCCGCCTGAACACCGAATGAACCGGATACAAAGGCAGATAGGCTTGCCGACAGGATGCTCACGCTCAATATTGCGCTGAGTATTTTTGATTTTGTTTTCAAATTTTTACACACCTTTCAAATTAATTTCAAAACTCTACTATGTGTCGAATCAGTCGGCTGAAACTAATCAAATTAAATCAATTTCAATGGATTTCAGCATAAAGCAAAGTACAATAAAGAACAGCATAAATGCAATTGCATTTTTTAAATTAATTGCAAATGTGCATAACATTTGTACAAATTGCTAAAATTCGACAATAATATTAAAGCACCCATAAAAGGTGCCCTAATATGCGACTGTGTCTGTAAGCCGGGTTTTGTCGTGAACAGCCATCTATCTTGGCAGACCGTTACCGAATCTGCTCGATGCCACCTCCTAAGGACACGCCGAGCAAGCGTATAATGTCCTACCACGGTGTTGCTTCAAATAGGGTTTACACGGCAGAGCAGTCTCCTGCCCTCCGGTGAGCTCTTACCTCACCTTTCCATCCTTACCATATAATGGCGGTAATTTTCTGTTGCACTATCCCTGGAGTCGCCTCCGGCGGCCGTTAGCCGTTATTATTGCTCTGTGAAGCCCGGACTTTCCTCGCACAGTACCTTTCGGCAGCTGCTCGCAGCTGTTCAACACACTCGCACATTTATTTTATACCTTTTTTGTACAAAAGTCAAATGAATTTTGTGATTTTTACTTGATATAACGGCTTTTTAGGGGTATAATGAAAGGGAAATTATTATAAGGAGTTACCGATATGGATATCAGAAAAGAATCACTCAAAAAACACTATGAGTGGAACGGTAAGATTGAAGTTGTTTCAAGAGTTCCGATTAACTCGGCTGAAGACCTCTCTCTTGCCTATACTCCGGGTGTTGCAGAACCGTGTCTTGAAATTCAGAAGGACTATGACAAGTCTTTTGAACTCACAAGAAGAAACAACCTTGTTGCCGTTGTAACCGACGGTACAGCTGTTCTCGGTCTTGGTGACATAGGTCCTGAGGCAGGTATGCCTGTTATGGAGGGCAAATGTGCGCTTTTTAAGGAATTCGGCGATGTTGACGCATTTCCTATTTGCGTAAGAAGTAAGGATGTTGACGAAATTGTAAACGCAATTTACCTTATCAGCGGTTCATTCGGCGGAATCAATCTTGAGGATATTGCCGCTCCGAGATGCTTTGAAATTGAAAAGAAGCTCAAAGAGAAGTGTGATATTCCGATTTTCCACGATGACCAGCACGGTACTGCCGTTATTGTTGCCGCAGGCCTTATCAACTCACTCAAGCTTGTTCACAAGAAGCTTGACGAAATCAAGGTTGTTATGAACGGTGCAGGTGCGGCAGGTATTGCAATTGCAAAGCACCTTCTTAATATGGGTGTAAAGGACATTACGCTTTGCGACAGTAAGGGCATTATCTGCAAGGGTGATCCGAGACTTAACGCTGTTAAACAGGAAATGGCTGAAATTACTAACCTTTCTCACCTTGAGGGCTCGCTTGCAGATGCAATGAAGGGTGCTGATGTATTCCTCGGAATTTCTGCCGCAGGTTGCGTAAGCGAAGAAATGGTTAAGTCAATGGCTAAGGATCCTATCCTTTTTGCTATGGCTAATCCGACTCCCGAGATTATGCCTGACATTGCTAAAAAGGCAGGTGCGGCTGTAGTCGGTACAGGCAGAAGTGACTTTCCTAACCAGATTAACAATGTACTCGCTTTTCCGGGTATTTTCAGAGGTGCTCTCGACTGCCGTGCAAGCGATATTAACGAAGAAATGAAAGTTGCCGCATCTTTTGCAATTGCTTCACTCGTGAGCGATGAAGAGCTTAATGCAGATTATATTCTTCCCGAGGCATTTGACAAGAGAATCGGCAAAACTGTTGCTGAGGCTGTTAAGAAGGCCGCTGTTGAGACAGGCGTTGCAAGAATCTGATAAGATTTGCAAATAAATATTTTAAGAGAAAGAAAAAGAGGAAAACAATGAAAAAGACAGTTACTTTATTGGTACTGATTTCAATGCTGTTCTCCACTGTTTTTCTGTTCACCGGATGCGGTGATTCATCGGTTAAGGAAATTAAGACTGCCGATGATATCAAAGGAGCATCCGTAGGTGTTCAGACAGGTACAACAGGCGATACTTTTGTATCTGACTATGAGGCTGACGGCACCAAGGTTATGCGTTACAGCAAGGGTGCCGACGCTATCGTAGCTCTTACACAGAATAAAATCGACTGTGTTGTAATTGACAGTGAACCGGCAAAGGAATTTGTAAAAGCAAATGCAGGACTAAAAATTCTTGATGAACCTTTTGCGGAAGAGCAGTATGCAATCTGCATTTCAAAGGAGAATCATGAACTCACCGAAAAAATCGACAAAGCTCTTGCAGAGCTTAAAGACGAGGGCGTTCTGGACAAAATCAAAAGCTATTACATAGAGGGTAATACCGATACTGTACCCTACGAATCACCTAAGGATATCAAGTATGACGGTGAACTTCATATGGCTACGAACGCTGCTTTTCCACCGTATGAATATGTTGAAGGCGGTAAAATTGTCGGTCTTGATCCGATGATGGCTACAGCAATCTGTGACAAGCTCGGTAAAAAACTTGTTATTGATGATATGGAATTTGATTCTGTTATCACTGCTGTTCAGACCGGCAAAGACGATTTCGGTATGGCGGGTATGACTGACACACCGGAAAGAAGAAAAAATATCGACTTTTCAACTTCATATGCCAACACAACTCAGGTTATTATCGTAAACGACAGTGCGTCGGGCAGTTTGTTCGGCAATCTCGGTGAAAGCTTTAAAAACACATTCATCACAGATAACAGATGGCAGCAGCTTTTAAGCGGTTTGCTTGTAACCCTTGAAATTACATTGTTTGCAGGTATTATCGGTGTTATTATCGGTTTTGTCATTGCTCTGGTAAGAGCTACTCACGATATTCAGCTTGACAAGAGAAAATGCAAGAGCTTCGGTGATTGTGTTCTGAAATTCTTTAATGCGATTTGCAACATCTACATTACTGTTATCAGAGGCACACCTGTTGTAGTTCAGTTGATGATTATGTATTACATTATTCTTGCATCTGTAAGAAACGGTATCTTTGCCGCAATCATTGCATTTGGTATGAACTCTGCCGCTTATGTTGCAGAAATTGTTCGTTCGGGTATTATGGCTGTTGACATCGGTCAGACTGAGGCAAGCCGTTCACTCGGTTTTAACAACAGACAGACAATGACAATGGTCGTTCTTCCGCAGGCAATTAAAAATGTTCTTCCTGCACTCGGCAATGAAATTATTACACTTCTCAAAGAAACTTCGGTTGCAGGTTATGTTGCACTTGCAGATATCACATATATTGGTAATATGATTCGTTCAAGAACTTACGAGGCATTCTTCCCGCTTATTACGGTTGCATTGATTTACCTTGTAATTGTACTTGTGCTTTCGTACATCCTCAGAAGATTTGAAAGGAGATTGAAAAAGAGTGAAAGATAACGCATTAATCTCCGTAAGAGGACTTGAAAAATCATTCGGTAAGGATATTCAGGTTCTTAAAGGTATTGATATTGACATTTTTAAAGGCGATGTAGTTGTTGTTCTCGGTCCGTCAGGCTCGGGTAAGTCAACTTTTCTCCGTTGCCTTAACAGACTTGAAGAACCGACAGGCGGTCACATTTTCTTTGAGGGTACCGATATCACGGATCCAAAGGTTAATATAAATGTTCACCGTCAAAAAATGGGAATGGTGTTCCAGCAGTTTAACCTTTTCCCCCACAAGACTGTTATTGACAACCTTACAATGGCTCCTGTCAAGCTTCTTGGCAAGAGCAAAGATGAGGCTAAAAAAGACGCTATGGATCTTTTGGAGCGTGTAGGACTTGCCGAAAAGGCAAACGCATATCCAAATCAGCTTTCAGGCGGTCAGAAACAGCGTATTGCAATTGTAAGAGCGCTTGCGATGAATCCCGATGTTCTCCTTTTTGACGAGCCGACATCTGCGCTTGACCCCGAAATGGTCGGCGAAGTTCTTGATGTTATGAAAGAGCTTGCCAAGGCAGGTATGACAATGGTTGTTGTTACTCACGAAATCGGCTTTGCAAAGGAAGTTGCAACCGATGTTGTATTTATTGACGACGGTGTTATCAAAGAAAAGAACAATCCGCAGGAGTTCTTCAATAATCCGCAGGACGACCGTTTAAAGGAATTTTTATCAAAGGTTCTTTAATTTTAAACAAAAATCAGAGGATTTCAGTTTTCGCTGAAATCCTCTTTTTTAATTACTTATTTGTTTGATTACCGTAAATATATTCTTTGGCTTTTGATATGAGTATTGATTTTTTGTTTGGGACATTTGCATCTACTACAAGCATTAGCAGGTAATCGAGAATATTTCCGACATCTCTTCCCTCTTTTACACCAAGGTTTAAAACATCTTTACCGTTGATATCAAGCTGACTCAGGTTAAAACATTCGTTATCTTTGATTATTTCATTAAGATGTGTTTTAGCCGTTTTAAGATATCCGAGCTTTTCTTCTCGCTGATATTCAGACTGAGCAGATATATCGGCGTGTTCGACCTCTAACAACTGCTTTGTAAGGTCTGTTCCGAGTACATTCATAACCTTTTTCATAAGCTTTTTACTGCCGTTAAAACGGACATCATGATATTCAATAAGCAGAAGAGTTTTATTAATAAAATCAGACGGTAATCTTAGTCTGTGTAGAATTCTGTCTGCAATTTTTTTACTTTCAAGCTGATGTCCCTGAAAATGCGATTGACCGCTGTTGTCAGTAGTTTTAACAAAAGGCTTGCCGATGTCATGCAGAAGCATTGTCATACGAAGTATGGAATTCGGTTCAATTGTGCCGAGTGCAGTCAGGGTATGTTGCCACAAATCATACGAATGATGAATGTTGTTCTGATTGAAATTGAACATAACGGTAATTTCAGGGATAATAACAGCAATTGTTTCTCGGTAAGCGTCAAGAATTTTTACGGCATCCTTACCGCAGATGAGCTTTAAAAATTCCGAAGTCACACGCTCTGTTGCAATGTTTTTTAGCAAGTCTGCATTTTTAAATATAGACTTTGATGTGTTCTCTTCAATTGAAAATCCGTAAACAGAGGCAAAGCGTAATGCCCGCAAGATTCGCAGAGCATCCTCGTTAAAGCGTGTATCGGGATTTCCGACACAACGGATAATTTTATCTTTAAGGTCATTTTTACCGCCGTATGGATCGACAAGACCGTATTCAGCGTTATATGCCATTGCATTTACCGTAAAGTCACGGCGTTGCAAATCTTCGTTTATGTTTCGTGTAAAGCTTACGCTGTCCGGATGACGGTTATCGGAATAATCACCGTCAATACGGTAGGTTGTGATTTCATAGACTTCATCGCCGCATACAACGGAAATTGTGCCGTGTTTGATACCTGTATCAAAAGTATGATAAGCCTCAAAGCATTTTTTTGTCTGCTCGGGCAAAGCGTTTGTACAAATATCTGTATCATGCGGAGTCAATCCGAGAAGATAATCACGAACACAACCGCCCACTATAAAAGCCTCATAGCCTTGATTATTCAGTTGTCTGATTAATTTTTCAGCGTTTTTGTTTATTTGCATTTCTTTTTGCAGTCAGTTTAAGATGACTTTCCTTTTTGAATTTTTCTATATAGTGCTGTGCTATATTGTAGAATATATTAAATACAACAAATGTGCCTACAGCAAAGATTACAAGCAATATGATGTTTTCAAATGTAAGCGGTGCAAGTGAGAACAATCCGCCAAAGAAGATTGAACCGATTATTATTCCTGCGGAACATCCGATGACCATAACGGCTCTGAGCGGATTGAACGGGATTGATAATCTGATTACAAGCAACATACATGAAAATGCAGTAAGATATACGCAGAGAGTTGAAAACTGTGCCTGTGGCATATCTGTCATATACTTTAAAATTGCGAGTAATATTGTATCTGCCGAAATACAAAAAGCTGTTGGGAGTGATCTTGCTATTATATTTACGGTGAAATTACCTTTTACTATATCTTTATTCGGTTGAAGTGCGAGAACAAATGATGGCAATCCAACCGTTAATGCACCGACAAGCGTAAGCTGTATCGGTTCAAAGGGATATCCTGTGCGGAAGAATATGAAGAAAATTGAGAGTATAACCGAATAAATCGTCTTAACAAGATAGAGTGCAGAGCTTCGTTCAAGGTTATTGATTGTTCGTCTGCCCTCTGCCACAACGCTCGGCATTGCGCCAAAGTCATTATTGACAAGTACAAGCTGTGACACATTTCGTGCGGCATCACTGCCCGATGCCATAGCTACGGAGCAATCCGCCTCTTTGAGTGCGAGAACATCATTTACTCCGTCACCTGTCATAGCAACCGAATGTCCGTGCTTTTTAAGGGCAACCACAAGCTTTTTCTTTTGAGCCGGAGTTACTCTGCCAAACACATTACAACGCTCTGCCGCATCTTCAAGCTCTTTATCTGTTGTCACGGTTGACATATCGATTGCATTTTCTGCACCCTCGATCCCTGTATCAATTGCAATATTTTTAACAGTTTTAACGCTGTCGCCTGAAATTACCTTTAAGGTGACACCCTGTTCCTTAAAATATTTTACCGTTTCATTTACATTATCACGAAGTTTATCCTTGATAAGAATGAGTGCAAGCGGTTTTAAATCATCAGGCAATGAGTCTTTGTCCGGTTCACTATCGCTTTCGGCAAGAACAAGGATTCTGACGGTTTGATTTATCTTTTCTATCTCTGAATACACCTCGGAATACTTTTCTCTGCTTTTTAAAATACATTCAGTCGCACCGACTATGTAGGTCTTGCCGTTTTCAAATGTACCGCCCGACCATTTTGTTTCGGAGGAAAAATCGCAGAATTTACTGCACTCATACGGTGAAACGGAATCCGAATAGTCACGCAGTGCATACAAAGTTGCATTCAGTTCATCGGACGCTTTTACAATTGAAGAAAGTGCTTTCTTGATTCTATTTTCATCAGCCCCAAACGGAATAACACCTGTTACTGTCATTTCGTCTGTTGTAAGCGTTCCCGTTTTATCAAGACAAAGCACATCAACTCTTGCAAGTGTTTCAATGCAATACATTTCTTGTACAAGAACCTTTTTGGATGAAAGTCTGATAATTGATACTGCGAGAACAGAACTTGTAAGAAGAATCATTCCCTTTGGAATCATACCGACAAGCGACGCAACAGTGCTGATTACAGCAGACTGCAATGTTGCATCGGGCAGGGTAAATTGTCGAATAAAAAATGCAATACCAATCGGAAAAAGTACAAATGTACAGATTTTGATAATGAAATTGAATGACTCCATAATCTGAGAATTTACTTTTTTAATATATTTGGCTTCGTTATTTATCTTAGCGGCATAGCAATCGGCTCCGACCTTTACAGCCTGAGCATAGCATTTTCCTGCCGCAATAAAACTGCCCGAGAGAAGTTCATCTCCTACATTTTTTTCAATGAGATTTGATTCGCCTGTAAGCAAACTTTCGTTGACTCTGCAGTTGCCGTCGCATACAATGCAGTCGGCAGGAATCTGGCTTCCTCTTGAAAGCACAAGAATATCGTCAAGAACAATCTCATCTTTACTTATTTCTGCAATTTTACCGTTTCTGAGAACATTGATTTTTTTCTCAGACAAAATAGTCAGCTTGTCAACGCTTATTTTGGAACGAATTTCCTGAACTATACCTATAATTATATTTGCGATAACAACACCGATAAAAAGCATATTCTTGTGTGAACCCACAAAAATCAATGCCGCAAGCAAAATTACATTTATAAGATTGAAAAGCGTAAAAATGTTATCACAAAATATTCTTTTGATTGATTTGGTTTTAATATTAGTTGAAATATTTACCTTTCCTTCATCTATACGCTTTTGAACTTCGGAATCGGTAAGACCGACAAGGTTAGAATTTATGTTTTCCATATATACCTCATAATAAGAAAATGATATAATTTCAGAAAATAATTTACAATGCACGGCTGTTTATCGCCTTTTCGGAAAATCCTCTGCCAGTAACATTTTTAATATTTTCATCAACGCACTAATCTATATTATAAATGCAAATCATAATAAAGGCAACGGAAAGAAGGTGAATTTTTTGCGAAAATTTAAAGAAATTATATCAGTTGCCCTGATTTTCACATTATTATTTACTGTTTCGACTTTTTCGCCTTATGCCGCTGATGATAAAAATGAGGTTTACATTGGCGGTGAGGCTTTCGGAGTAAAATTTTATGCTAACGGAGCAATGATAATCAAGCTTGAAAGCTACTACGACGGTGAAAAATATGTTTGCCCCGCAAAAGACGGCGGCCTTAAAGTAAACGATATTATAAAGAAAGTAAATAATACAAAAATCAGCACAAATGAAGAATTAAAGTCTGAAATTGAAAAATCAAACGGCAATGAAATTACTGTTGAAATTGATAGAAACGGCAAAACCGAAAACAAAACCGTTTTGCCGATTAAAAATACCGTGGGAGTATATCTCCTCGGTGCGTGGGTTCGTGACAGCTGTGCAGGCATCGGAACTATGACCTATTATGATGACAGCAATAATTATTTTGCCGCACTCGGTCATGGAATATGCGACTGTGACACGGCTGCTTTGTTACCGTTAAAATCAGGAGAAGCGGTTCGGGCTGAAATCAGCGGCATTGAAAAAAGCGTCTGCGGTAAAGCCGGCAGTTTCTGCGGATATTTTACCGATGTAAAGTTTGGTAATTTGAGCGTAAACTCCCCTTTAGGAATTTTCGGAGATTTAACGAGTGAAAATTATAAAAGAAACAAGAAATATCTGATTGCAAATGACGATGAGGTAAAAACAGGAAAGGCTGTTATGGTAACAACGCCTGTCGGAGATACGCCGCAGGAATATGATATTGAAATCAAAAGAATATGCAACCGTGATATGACATCAAATGAAAATTTTGTCATAAAAATAACCGACAGTAGATTGCTCGAAAATTGCGGCGGTATTGTACAGGGTATGAGCGGCAGTCCGATAGTTCAAAACGGTAAAATTATTGGTGCTGTTACCCATGTTTTTCTGAATAATCCTAAAGAGGGTTACGGTGTGTTTGCACAATATATGGCAAATCGCTACAATAATCAACACTAAATATATGATGGTTTGTTCATTTTTGATTTAGTAACGCAAATTATAAAACTTTTTTCTCAATTTTTTAAAAAAGTTTTATGGAAGGTATTGCCAACTTTGCCATTTTGTGGTAATATTAGTACAACAAAAATTACTGGGGGAAATCACAATGAACAACAAAATAAAACTAATCGTAACCGATGACGCTTCTGAATTTACGCAGGAAAATCTTAATATCTTACAAAGTAAGAATATTTCCGTTATTTTCTGTGCAAAAGACGGAGAAGAATTGTGCGATAAAATTAAAAGAGAAAGTCCTGATGTTGTACTGATGGATTCATTTATGACAAGGCTTGACGCAATCGGTGTTATGAGAAGCATTACACGAGAAAGCACGAAAGTGCCTGTGTTTATGGTGTATTCGTCATTCCACAGCACTGTTCTTGAGCGTGAAATTATGAATTCGGGCGCATCGTATTTCGTGTTGAAGCCATATAACATTTCCGAATTAAGCACCATTATCAGCGATTTATCGGATTTGAGCAAGAAAAACAATTTTGGCAAAGGCAGAGTTATCGACGCTTTCGGAATTGAAATGAAAGTGACCGATATTCTCCATGAAATAGGAGTTCCGGCTCACATCAAAGGCTATCACTATCTGCGTGATTCAATCATTATGTCTGTTGAGCATCCTGAAATTATCAATGCCGTGACAAAACAGCTCTATCCGTCGGTTGCCAAAAAGTACGAAACAACCTCTTCACGGGTTGAAAGAGCTATAAGACACGCAATTGAGGTTGCATGGGATCGAGGTGACATTGATGTTCTGAACTCATATTTCGGATATACAATTCACAACGACAGAGGTAAGCCCACAAACAGCGAATTTATTGCCATGATTTCTGACAAATTAAGACTGCAGATTAAAAATGCAGGCTGAAAAAAGAGCCGCTCGTTAAGAGTGGCTCTTAATATATTATTTAGTTTTGCCGATATCGTGTCTGTAATGAGCACCTTCAAAGGAAATTTTTTCTACTGCGGCATATGCCTTTTCAAGTGCCTCATCAAGTGTATCCGCTGTCGCAGTAACACCGAGAACTCGACCGCCGTTTGTATAGAACTTTCCGTTTTCGTACTTAGTGCCGGCATGATAAACGATTGCGCCATCGACACCGCCGTTATCATTAAGACCGAACATCTCTATACCCTTTTTATATGAAACAGGATATCCGCCGCTTGCCATAACAACACAAGCCGCAGCACCGTTGTCCCATTCAATGTCAAGGTTGGAAAGCTTTTCGTCAATAACAGCCTCACAGATATCTACAAGGTCAGTTTTAAGTCTTGGAAGAACAACCTGAGCCTCAGGATCGCCGAAACGCGCATTGTATTCAATAACCTTTGGACCGTTCGGTGTAATCATAAGTCCAAAGTACAGACAACCCTTAAAAGTTCTGCCCTCTTTATTCATCGCCTCAATTGTAGGAATAAAGATTGTATCCATACATTCCTTGGCAATCGCATCTGTATAATACGGGTTCGGGCTGATTGTGCCCATACCGCCTGTGTTAAGACCTTCGTCATTATCAAAAGCACGCTTGTGGTCTTTTGAGCTGACCATAGGTTTTACGCACTTACCATCTGTAAATGCAAGAACAGAAACCTCGGGACCTGTAAGAAACTCTTCGATAACGATGTTGTTACCTGAGTCGCCAAACTTCTTGTCCTCCATAATTTCTTTGACTGCTTCAATTGCCTCATCAACAGATTGAGCAATAATTACGCCCTTGCCGAGTGCAAGACCGTCAGCCTTTACAACAACGGGAGCGGTATTTTCGTTCTTTATATAGTCAATTGCTTTCTGAGCATCATTGAATACTTCATACTTTGCAGTAGGTATGCCGTATTTCTTCATGAGATTTTTTGAGAAAACCTTTGACGCCTCAATAATAGCGGCATTTGCATTAGGACCGAATGCTCTGATTCCAGCCTCCTGCATAGCGTCAACCATACCGTCAGCAAGCGGATCATCAGGAGCTACAAAAACAAGGTCAATTGCATTGTCCTTTGCAAACTTAACCATATTTTCTTTATCCATAACTCCGATATTAACAATCTCGGCATCTCTTGAAATACCGCCGTTGCCGGGAGCGCAATAAAGCTTTGTGCATTTAGGACTTTCAAGAAGCTTTTTAATTAAAGCGTGCTCTCTGCCGCCCGAACCAATCATTAAAATTTTCATAACCGCACCTCTATCAGTGATGGAAAAGACGAATACCCGTAAATGACATTGTCATATTGTACTTATTGCAGGTTTCAATAACATTATCATCACGAATTGAACCGCCGGGCTGTGCAACAAATTTAACACCTGAACGCTTTGCTCTTTCAATGTTGTCACCGAATGGGAAGAATGCGTCAGAACCGAGTGAAACACCGTCAAATGTTGCAAGCCAAGCCTTTTTCTCTTCCTTTGTAAGAGGTTCGGGCTTAGTTTTGAAGAACTGCTGCCATATACCGTCAGCAAGCACATCCTCATAATCATCAGAGATGTAAACATCAATGGTGTTATCTCTGTCGGGACGGCGGATGTTGTCAACAAACGGAAGGTTCATAACCTTCGGATGCTGTCTGAGATACCAGATATCAGCCTTATTGCCTGCAAGTCTTGTGCAGTGAATTCTTGACTGCTGACCTGCGCCTACACCGATTGCCTGACCGCCCTTTGCGTAGCAAACAGAATTAGACTGAGTATATTTAAGAGTAATAAGAGCAACAAGAAGGTCACGCTTAGCTTCCTCTGTAAAATTCTTATTATCTGTTACAATGTTCTGAAGGAGCATTTCCTCGTCAATTTTGAGTTCATTTCTGCCCTGTTCAAATGTAATACCGAAAACATCCTTATGCTCAATAGGAGCAGGAACATAGTTAGGGTCGATTTTTACGACATTATAGTTGCCTTTCTTTTTTGACTTGAGGACTTCAAGAGCCTCGGGAGTATAGTCAGGAGCAATAATACCGTCAGAAACCTCTCTCTTGAGGAGGATTGCAGTCTGAACATCGCAAGTATCGGAAAGAGCCACCCAGTCACCGTATGACGACATTCTGTCTGCACCTCTTGCCATTGCATATGCGCTTGCAATCGGAGAAAGTTCAAGGTCATCTACAAAGTAGCTTTTCTTGAGTGTGTCAGAAAGCTCAGTTGCAACTGCCGCACCGGCAGGACTTACATGCTTAAATGACGCAGCTGCAGGAAGACCTGTTGCCGCTTTGAGTTCCTTTACGAGCTGCCATGAGTTAAATGCATCAAGAAAGTTGATATAACCGGGTTTGCCGTTGAGAACCTCAACAGGAAGATCTTTGCCGTCCTGCATGAAAATTCTCGAAGGCTTCTGATTCGGGTTACAGCCGTATTTTAAAGCAAGTTCGTTCATTGGATTCATCCTTTCCGAAAAATAAATTACTTGTTTTTATTGATAATTCTTGACTCTGCCTTATTTGAAGCAATGTCAATATAGCGTACAAAAAGTGAAACCTTGTTATCCTCATTGAGAGAATTCCAGATTTTCTCGGCAAATGTGTCAATATCATCGTTACCGATTTCTACGAGTGTAGGTTCACCCTCAAAGCTCGGAAGCGGATTGCCGTCACTCATATATGTGTGAATGAATCTGCCAAGACCGTTTATCGGCTTGTCATATGTAAATGTGTATCTTTCGCAGCAATCGGGATTGCCATCTGCACTTTTGAGAATTGACATTGCATAGTTCATCTTGCCGTTTTCGCACTCAACAATACCTGAAATTCGTGGAGTGTAGTTAGGACCGTCAGGCTCAAACTCTCTTGTTGTGAGTGACTGTTCAAATGTCTGACCTTCATTCATAAGGTCATAAACAGTATCTGTCTGGTCACCGTTAGTAACGATAGTTTTGTTGCCGAGAACTCTTACGGGAGAATAGATGATAAGTGACGGATCAACAAGCTTTGACGGATCAAAAGCCTGAGTTTTGATGCCGTCCTCGGTTTCTGCAAACACTCTGTTTCTGCTGTTTTCGCTTCTGCCCATAATGAAGTATGCAATAACAGCCTTTGAGCCGTCTGCACTTTTGCCGATTACAATGCCTCTGCCCGGATATGAAGTTGAAGCAATGTCATTGTAAAGTGATACAGGTTTCATATTTTTCCTCCGTTAGTCAAGAATTTCGGTTTTATTGTCTTTTACTATAATTTTATCTTCGCAGAAAAGCGAAACCGCCCTTGGAAGAATCTTCCATTCAGCCTGTTCCATAACTCTTTTCTGAAGAATTTCGGGTGTGTCGCCGTTCTGAATTTCAACGGCTTTCTGAATGATAATGGGACCGCCGTCGCACACTTCGTTTACAAAATGTGCGGTAGCACCCGTTACCTTGACGCCTCTGTTAAGAGCCTCCTCATGAACTCTGAGACCGTAATAGCCCTCGCCGCAGAATGACGGAATAAGCGACGGATGGATATTGATTATTCTGTTTTCAAAAGCAGAAATAAACTGCTTTCCGAGAATAGTCATAAAACCGGCAAGAACAACAAGGTCAACATCCTTGGATTTCAAAAGCTCGGTTACAGCAGAATCATACTCATCAAATTCGGCATAGTCTTTTCTTCTGATAACCTCAGTTGCAATCGAATTGTTTTTTGCTCTTTCAAGTGCATAAGCGTTTGGATTTGAGGACACAACAAGAGAGATTTTTCCGTTTTTAATCTCTCCCCTGTTCTGAGCGTCAATAAGTGCCTGAAGATTTGTGCCGCCGCCCGACACAAGAACTGCGATATTTTTCATTATTCAAACACTACTCCGTCATTACCGCTGATTACTTCACCGAGTACAACAGCGTCTTCACCGTTAGCCGCAAGAACCTCAAGAGCCTTGTCTGCATCCTCCTTGGCAACGGCAATTATCATACCTACACCCATATTGAATGTGTTGAACATATCGTGCTCGGGGATATTACCTACTCTCTGCATAAGCTTGAAAATAGGAAGAACAGGAATATTGTCCTTTTTGATTTTGGCTGAAAGACCGTCTGTAAGCATACGGGGAATGTTTTCATAGAAACCGCCGCCCGTAATGTGTGAAACAGCCTTTACATCAACCTTATCCATAAGAGCGAGAAGAGGTTTTACATAAATTTTTGTTGGAGTGAGCAATGTTTCACCGAGAGTTTTGTCAAGCTCAGGATACTCGGCATTAATTGTTTCCTCGTTGATATCAAAGATTTTTCTGACAAGCGAAAAACCGTTTGAGTGAACACCCGAAGAACGGAGTCCTAAAAGTACATCACCCTCGCAAAGCTTTGAACCGTCAATCATCTTTGGCTTGTCTGCAATACCAACGCTGAAACCTGCAACATCATATTCATCAACAGGCATAAGACCCGGATGCTCTGCAGTTTCACCGCCGATAAGAGCACAACCGGACTGAACACAGCCTTCTGCAATGCCTGATACAATTTCAGCTACCTTTTCGGGATAGTTCTTGCCGATTGCGATATAATCGAGGAAGAAAAGAGGTTTTGCTCCACAGCAAATTACATCGTTTACGCACATTGCAACTGCGTCAATACCGATTGTGTCATGCTTGTCAAGAAGAAAAGCAAGCTTGATTTTTGTACCTACACCGTCAGTACCGCTGACAAGTACAGGCTCTTCCATATCTTTGAAATCAGGGGCAAAAAGTCCGCCGAAACCGCCGATGCCTGAAATAACACCGTCAATTTTTGTGCGTGCCACATGCTTTTTCATAAGCTCTACAGACTTATAGCCTGCTGTTACATCAACACCTGCCGCTTTGTAGCTTTCGGAAAAGCTGTTGTTCATTGTAATCACTCCGTCACTTTCTGTTAATTTTTTTAGCGTATTTATCTACAAAGATTGTTCTCGGAATTTCAGCGTCATAGCTACCCGTGAAACAACCGTCACAGAATTCTATATTTGCACCCTCAGCAATTTTTCTGAGACTGTTTATACTGAGATAACCAAGTGAATCTGCACCGATATATTCACAGATTTCACTTGTTGTCATCTTGTTTGCAATAAGACTTTCTTTATCGTGAATGTCCACACCAAAGTAGCACGGACAAACAAACGGAGGTGAGCTGATGAGCATATGCACCTCGGCAGCTCCTGCCTCACGCATAAGACGAACAATATGCTTTGATGTTTCGCCTCTGACGATTGAGTCATCAATAATAACAACTCTCTTGCCTTTAACATTAGCCTTCAAAGCGGTAAGTCTTGTTCTGAGAAGTCTTTTCTTTTTATCTTTACCCGAGCCTACTGTTCTGCCGATATATTTGTTCTTGACAAAACCTGTGCTGAACGGGATACCCGAAGCCTTTGCGTAACCCTGTGCGGCAATAAGTCCCGAATCGGGAACACCGCACACCATATCTGCCTCAATCGGGAACTCGTCATAAAGAAGTTCACCGGCTTTGAATCTTGCATTATGTACGCAGACACCGTTGATTACGCTGTCCGGTCTTGCAATATAAACATATTCAAAAAGGCAGAAAGATGTTTTATCGGGCAAAAGCTTTAATTTGTAGCTGTGAAAGCCTTCTTCGTCAACTACTACCATTTCACCCGGCTCAACATCACGGACAAATTCACCGCCGAGACTGTCGATAACACAGCTTTCGGAAGTGAAAATCCAGCTGTTTTTGAGTTTGCCGATACAGAGCGGACGAAATCCGTGCATATCACGAAAGCCGATAAGACGGCTCGGTGCGCAAATTACAGTTGAGTAAGCGCCCTTGAGCTTTCTCATTGACGAAAGAACAGCATCTTCAAGCGTGTCTGTTACACATCTTTCGGTTGCGATGACATAAGCCATAATTTCAGCATTGGAATTGGACTGAAAAACAGCGCCGCCTGTTTCAAGCTCCTGCCTTATTTCATTGAAGTTTGTAATTGAGCCGTTGCTTGCAATACCGATTGAACCCTGAATATATCGCATAACAAGCGGCTGGTTAGATGCACGGTCGAGTGATTCCGATGAAGTATAACGGACATGACCAACTGCAATCTTACCGTTCGGAAGTTTTTCAAGTGCTTTGGGGGTAAAAATCTCGGACACCATACCGAGTTCCTTGACAGTTGTAAATTCACCGTCTTTATTCACGGTGATACCTGCGCTCTGCTGTCCCCTATGCTGAAGGCTGAAGAGTGCGTCATTTGCGGCGGCAACAACATCGATATCGTCATCATTACGGTAAATACCGAACACACCGCACTCGTCATTTACTTTGTCAAGTTTTGTGTCAATATCTACATAGTTCTTAATCAAAGCTCTGCCACCTTAGCCTGCATTGCCTTGTCTTTTTCGGCAACGCCTTTTTCCATATCAGCTTTCATATTTTCAAGCTTCTCTGCAAGAGAATCGTCGGAAAGTGCGAGCATTTCAACGGCAAGAATTGCAGCGTTAGCCGCACCGTCAACTGCTACTGTTGCAACCGGAATTCCTGTAGGCATCATAACTGTTGCAAGAAGAGCATCCATACCGTCAAGCTGAGCCGACTTACATGGGATTCCTATCACAGGGAGGGTTGTTTTTGCCGCAAGAACACCTGCGAGATGTGCCGCCATACCTGCTGCGGCAATGATTACGCCAAAACCGTTCTTTTTAGCCTCTGCCGAAAACTTAATTGCCGCATCGGGAGTACGGTGTGCACTCATTACATGAACCTCATACTCTACGCCAAATTCTTTGAGTTTACTGACAGCCTTTGATACTACGGGAAAATCACTGTCGGAGCCCATAATAATTGCAACCTTTTTCATAATTACTCATAGCCTTTCCGCCCACTTGATAAATTGCCGCAAAAACCGTGCCGTGGGCAGACAAAGTCAGGACAAATATGCCTATTTATGCTTTGAATCGACATAAATAAAGCATTACTAATTAATTATATAAAAAAATCGGTTAAAATTCAATAGTCAGGCGAAATTATTTTTAAAATACCGCCAAAAAGCAAAAAGTGACTGTGCAAAGCATAGCCACTTCAAGATATTAATCAATCTTGGAAACATCTTTTCCCTGTTCGATTTTCATGCCGTTATCGGGATCTGTAGCATCAAGATACGGTCTTTCGTTGGAAATTATGCCCTCGGTTGTAACTCCCGCCTCTGCAGCCTTTTTCATACCCGGAAAAAGAAATTCCATCTTTTCATTATCGAATTTTTCATCGAGATATTCTTCAAAGCTGTTTGACGCAGGTACTCCCTCTGTTCTCTGAGTCCATCTTGCCGTAGCTGTTACGGACATAAAGCCGTTGAATGCCATGAATACAATCAGAAATGTTGTAATAATTGCACCTGCTCTTTTAGGGATTTTTTCAATAAGCTTTGCTGTCCACGGATACAGATAACGCACCCAGACAAGACCGAGGAATCCCCAGATAAGGGCATACATAAGATTAGTTCTGCCGTCAAGGTTAAACGGAGTGTCACTGTAGTCCCATGAAACCGTGCCGAACATCTGCTCCTGCAACCACGAACAGAAATACTCAAAACCTGCTCCGACAAAAGCACTTATCACAAAAACAAGCGTATCATTAAGCTTGTAAAGCTTATACAAAGCGGCTGTCAGAAAACACGCACCGCCGCCGTAAACAGGAATAAACGGACCGTAAACCATACCGACACGCATTTCAAAATGTCCGTCAACGCAGAACGCCCATATTGTTTCAAGAATCGTGCCGATGAAAGAACCAATCACAAACAGATAAAAAAGCTTCGTAAAACAGAATCCGTAAGCAAACGGCTTGTCCTCTTTACTTTCAAAGGTTTGCGTATATTCTTTCATATTATCCTGCTTAATCTCCTCAATTTTAGCATTAATTTGCTTTACATAAGCCATATGAGTGAGATCGGGATAAGCGTGTGCAAGTCTTTTTCTTAAAATATTCTCTGTAAAAAGTCGGTTGTAATTTTCTTCAAGTTCCTGAATTTCAACCTCTGTTGCACCTTTATCCATAAGCTCGGAAGAATTTTTAAGCTTTGCAATTCTTCTGAGCAGACGGATTGTTGTTATCATTGAAAAAACGTAATCAATTACAATAATTCCGCAGAAGCAAAGAACAAGAATAAGACTTACCCAGAAAGGAATTGCTTCAACGGCTGTGCGAAGCACCGGGATTATCAATCCGACAAGTAGCATACCGAGCAATCCGAGAAAAAGTGCATAAGGAAAAGTTATATAATTGCCTATGCTGAATTTCGAGGAAGAAAAATCCCATGGCTTGAATTTGAGAGTTTTTTCTACAAGCACACCGACCACAACCATAAGTGCAGATAATATCAGAGTTGAACCGATGAATAAAATCAGCTTGCTGTTTTCAAACGGTTTTAGTGCCGTATAACAAATAACCGCCGAAAATCCATACATAGGGCAAAACGGCGATGTCAAAAAACCGTTGTTACTGAATTTTTTCTCAAGAAGAAGCGAACGAAAACTACTCGCCACCCAGCCAAAAAACGAGAAAATTACGAAGTACCACAACAGGTCGAGTAAAAATTGCATTTCCTATCCCCCACAATTTTATGCAACAAATCGGACACAGAATTCTGTGCCCGAAAAATTGCCGTAAATTTCACATTCTTTATGCCTTTGGCACATCATCTTTCCAGAGTTCTTTAATTGCGGTAACACTACCCGCAAGTCCCTGAATATCTGAAGGAATGATAATCTTTGTAGCCTTGCCGTCAGCGGCTTTACCGAATGCCTCAAGTGATTTAAGCTGAATAATTCTATCGGTAGGAGAAGCCTCATTGAGCATTTTAAGTGCGTCGGCATTAGCTTTCTGGACTGTGAGAATAGCCTCAGCTTCACCCTGTGCCTCACGGATTTTCTGCTCCTTAACAGCGTCGGCTTTAAGAATTGCAGATTCCTTCATACCCTCTGCAACGAGTATCTGACTGCGTTTTTCACCCTCTGCATCAAGAATTCTTGCACGGCGCTCACGCTCTGCCTTCATCTGCTTTTCCATCGCATCCTGAATTTCACGGGGTGGAAGAATGTTTTTAAGCTCGACACGGATTACCTTAATGCCCCATGCGTCGGTTGCCTCGTCAAGAATCACTCTGATTTTACCGTTGATTGTATCACGGGATGTGAGTGTGTTATCAAGCTCAAGATCACCGATGATATTACGCAATGTTGTTGCAGTAAGATTTTCAATAGCGCTGAGCGGTCTTTCTACACCGTAAGTATAAAGCTTTGGATCGGTAATTTCAAAATACACAACCGTGTCAATCTGCATGGTGACATTATCTCTTGTGATCACGGGTTGTGGAGGGAAGTCGATCACTTGCTCTTTTAGTGAAACTTTCTTTGAAATTTTGTCGATAAACGGAATTTTTACATGCAAGCCTGTTGACCATGTTACATGATATGTTCCGAGTCTTTCGATTACATATGCGTGTGCCTGCGGTACTACCTTGACATTGCTTACAATTACTATAAGCAGGATTAAAAGGATAATTCCTAAAATAATAAGTCCTAACATTATTTACCTCTCATTCTGTTACGGGTTCTACAATTAGCTTTACGCCCTCGATTGCAAGAACCTTAACTTTTGTTCCTTTTAAAAGCGGTGCTTTGTCGGACTTTACCGTCCAAGTTTCCGCACCAACTTTTGCCTGTGCTGTTTCGTCAATATCGGTTAAATCAGTCAGCATAAACCCGACTTGACCGATGTGGCGGTCTGCGTTCGTTCCCGTTGTTTTGTTACGCTTTTTAAAGCGTTTTACAAGCGGTCGTGTCACAATCAGCGAAACTAGTGACACGACAAGGAACACCGCCGACTGGATTGTTATGTCGCTTGTGAATATAGTTGTTATGGCGGCACAAACCGAGCCGAGAACGAACCATATTGATACAAGCTGTGTTGTAAAGCCTTCGCAAAGCAACATGAATATTGCAAAGCCTATCCACACTATCGGCATGTACTGCTCCATAGGGCTGTCACCCTCCTTTTCGCATAATTTTAACACAATATTATATATTAGTCAAACTATTTTGTTGCTATTTTATGCGTTAGCTGTCAAATAAATTCATTTGGCTAATCGCCAAAAATGTACAATAAAAATATCCTCATATGATAATAAAGGAATTACCATAGGAGGTATTTGTTAATAATCTTACATTCCGCATACTCATAGTCTATATTAAATACGAGCTTGCCGTCAGCCTGACGATATTCACCTGTGAGATTGCCATTAAAATCATAGTAAAAGCAATAGCAGGCGACATAAAACTGTCGCCTGCCACTGCAAGAAAAGCTACTATAGACCTAAAGAAAGCAGTACTGTTCGAAACTACCCCCAACGCTACCGCGAAAAAGGTGGCAAGAGCAGCTTGCTATTTAAGTTAGATAACTATTAACTCTGCTAAAAACTCTTTTGCCGATATTTTGTTCATCTTAGTTGCAAAAATGTTATTGAAAAAACAAGTGTAACATATTAATTACAAAAGACAACAATAAGATTGCAAAGATAATAATCCTTAATACAGAGTAGTCTTTTTTAATTACAAAAACATATACTATATATATTATTAAGCCAAATAAAAATAAAATTTCTAAAAATATTGACATAGGCTTCAATGTGTAACACTCCATTTCAAGTTGTATATTCGTATTGACTTGGCTGTGAATCTTATTCTTACTTTTAACCACCATGTATTAATAATATAGAAATACGCAGCCTTTTTAACTTTCTGATAATTAAATGACATTTTAAAAATTATACTTTTATTTTTTTTGTAATTAGAAATCAATGTTGATGCAATAGCTGAAGCCAATGAAGCTATTCCTGCAGCAACACCTAAAGCCTTAGAAACTACGGGTTCAGGAATGAAACATGCAACAAGTCCAACTATTCCATAAGCTATACTACGATAATTAAAATAATTGGAAATGTCACTCCATGGTAATTTGACTTTTAAAACATAGCTGTTATTGGTTCGCTTTACATTTACAGTTATCCTAAATCCATCATAGTCAGCGTAATTAATAGAATCATTTTCACAATAAGCGAACATATTGGTGCTTAAAGGAGAACCTGACATTGTATCACAATAAGCGTCCGCATTCAAAAATCTGCCTGCGAATGGGTCGTAATAACGAGACTGGAGATAGTACAAGCCTG